>Ga0208134_1002098_pt1 | contig 10972 bp, 10 predicted proteins | sample VirMetDEL_Mar_31_FD_184515 | JGI IMG/M metagenome (GOLD analysis project Ga0208134, IMG submission 184515) | Aqueous microbial communities from the Delaware River and Bay under freshwater to marine salinity gradient to study organic matter... | ecosystem: Environmental > Aquatic > Marine >... | reverse complement strand
GTAGTGTTTTCACCTGTACCACTGTATAAACCACCACTGGTAGGTTCAGCATTAGCATCCCAAGCCCCATCAACCCAGCCACCAACAGCAAAACCTTTACCTGAAGTGGGTAACCCCTTAGATGCGGCGACACGTTCATCAATACGTCTCTGGGCGACCATGGCCATCTTACCCATACCATTAGCTGCCTCAGTGTTAGACAGCATGAACTTATTCATGTCATCCTCTTGGGCGGGACCATTGTATCCCATCCCTGTGAGTAGGGTGTAGGTTTGTTGTGGGGTAAATCCTGCAAAGTTCATTTATTTTTTCCTTGTAAGTAATGGTTAGCCATTTAAAACCTCGCTAAAACCAATTCAACACCAACAACCGTCCCGATGTCGCCGTCCGTATTCATCGCAGGGGCAACAAAGAGCCGCCCCATGTCGCTGTACTCAAAGCCAGCACGGCCAAACGGGATGACCGGCCCGCCGCTGTAGCCCGTTGCGCCGCCAATCTCACCAAAGGCCGATATGGTATCGCTCAGAGCATATTCGCCGTGAAAACCAACAGCTAGGCTGGGGTTGCCTTCGCTGTTCAGAAAGAACGCAGCCATGATCGGATATTCTGTGCTTTCATAGCGAACACCGGGATGAACTTCCGTCCATTCTCCCTGTAGTTGGTGATCGCTGAAGGCTAACAGAATTTCAAACATTACCTATAATGACCTATGCAGAGCGCGTCAGCGGAGAATGTGCTTGAGTCAGCCTCGGGGGCCATGAATATCTTAACCCCACTAAAAGACGCCGACGAATCGTAGTATCCAGCCCCAATAACATGGTAGGCATCAATAACAGGTACATTATAAATTCCACTCCACTCTATATATGGCCTACCGGCTGGCTGATTAAGCGTTGGGTTTATAAACTTAAAATGGTATTTAAACTCATCTGCATCGTTTGGTGACAGTTCGATGCTAGTATCACTTGCGGCTCTGGGGTTGGTTTCGGTTATGCCATCATTAAATTTAGTTGTTTTACGATACCAATAATAGCTTGCTGCGGTGTACCAAGCTGTCCCACTCCAAAACTGCATAAGTACGGAACCAATGGTTGCAGGGTCTAAGTCTAGGAAAATCTCAAACGAATGAATGTTTGTGGTGTCCCAATCTTCCCACGAAAGTTCTGATGTGGTGTCTGTGGTGGGCGGGATTATTACAGTGGCTTTCTTCCCACCATCAACCACATCACCGTCAGCGTTCCATGTTGCCACATTGCCAGATGTTCCGGCTGTACCAGTGATAACATCAGCATCGGAACCACTAACACCTGTGATGGTAGCGTCAGCGATAGCCTGTAGTCCAGCGTCCTGAGCCTGTACATTTGTACCAATAGCGAGACCTAAGTTAGTCCTAGCAGCACTGGCAGTTGAAGCACCTGTACCACCATCTGTAACTGGTAGGTCATTGGTTAGTGTGAGTGTAGTAATAAAGGCATCAGCAAATCTGTTACCTGTTGAGCCGAGATCACGAGTGGCATTAGTATCAGGGACAATAGCTGCATCAACCGGGTCACTCCACAAGTCACCAGAGGTAGTGGCGTTGATCGTTGTACCAGTGATGGTCAGGTTAGTCCCTGTTGTCAGGAAGGTCATTGCTCCAGCACTATCATCCCAGAAGAGAATACGGTCAGCATTTGGATCAACAAGAGAAGCACCAGTACCACCATTAGCTAGGGCAAGATCAGTACCGCTCCAGTTAGAGTTGTTGATAGTTGATGCTGTAGCAAGGGAACCAAGGCCGAGGTTAGTCCTTGCATCACCTGCAGTTGAGGCACCAGTACCACCATCCACAACTGCTAGATCATTGGTGAGAGTAAGTGTATCAATAAAGGCAGAAGCAAAACGTGTTCCTGTGTTACCCAAGTCCCAAGTACTATCAGCATTAGGGATAATATCAGCATCGACGACATCACCCCAAGCATCACCCCCAGCAGCAGCAGCAGCATTAATAGTTGTGCCAGTGATTGTAAGGTTAGTACCTAAGTCAAGCCAAGTGAGTGCGCCTGCAGTGTCATCCCAAAATAGGATACGATCATCATTAGGATCAGTAAGGGCACCAATGTCACCAAGAAAAGCATCATATGCCTGAACATCTGTGCCAATCTCAAGACCTAAGGCTGTACGCGCTCCTGCTTCTGTAGTAGCACCAGTACCACCTGATGCAACACTTACACCATTGGTAAGTACCAGAGTATCTAGGTAACCTGTAGCCCACCTTACAGAGGTTGTCCCTAGGTCATAGACGCTGTCAGTCTTAGGTGTAAAGTCAGCAGCACCTCCCACGTATTCCTGTGCAGGCCCAACTACTGTAATAGGTGAACCCTCAGCAGCAGTGCCATCGTGGGTGTGTCCAGTAGTGGCATGAAAAGCTGCAACGATAGCATCATACTCACCATCATGATCAGAGGCATTAATTACATTACCTGCTGCAATGTTGTTAGAGGAATCGTTCCTTACGTATCCTACCATCTTAGTCTCCTGTTTCCATTGTGTAAATCAGTTCCTATCTTCTTGGGCGTACTCAAGTAATATTGTATCAATTACGAAAGGTTCACTGCCACTGAAGTCAAACCTTAGTTGTACTGTCTGGCCTGAGCCTAGCAGGTTAGTCTCAAGGACTGCATCCTGAGTAGCCCCTGCGTAGGTAGCTGTACCATAGATAGCTGTACCATATAGGGCACCCCCACCTGTCTGTGTGAAGGTAATAGTATCAGGCTGAATCTTTGTTGACCTATTGAAATCATAGTTCAATGTCAGGTCACCATTAATATCACCCTCAGGGTCATAGTAAGCCCAAATCTTATAGAGTGTCTTTCTGATTGTTGGGTCAGTGATTGAGAGGTATGGCGTCCAGTACTGAGCAGTTATATCTGTACCGTCAAAACTAATACCACTCTCCATAAGATAGACGTAACCTGTAGCCTCACCAACAAAGACAATGTATTCATCACCCTGATAGATTTGACTATCTATACTGTATACTGGGACACCTACCATCTCAGCCCAATCAAAGGACATAGGATTCTGAGCCTCAAACTGTGTAGCAATGTAGCTCTCGGTACTCTCCGCTGTACGACCAGCAGTAAAGCCGAAGATACGGTACTGGGACTTACCCCGGATAACGCAGGAAGAGAATTGGCTATATGTGTCACGGAAGTTAATAAAGTTCTGTTGGACAGGGCGAGAGGATACTTGGTTACTGAAGTCACCGATACGGTCAGTAGCACCTAAGAGCCTAATACCATCATTAGATAGGAAGGCAACATCACCCGCGACTTCTTGGATAGTATCTTCTTCAATACAACCAATATCCTCGGTTACAGAAGTAAGCCTCCAGTCAGCTTGACTGTCTCCATCCAGAACCATAATGCTACTCTCAGTAAAGACATAGAGTCTCTCACGGAAAACGAACATCCCAGTTACATCATCTTCAACACGGAAGCTACCTGCACCATCAGCTACAGTAAAGTCTGTCTCATCAAATGGTACAGAGAAAGTGACTAGACCCCCAGAAGCATAGAATATGTGGTCTTTAAATTGGGCAACGTGAGTACAGGCATTGATATCTGTAGTACCATTGATATTAGTAAAAGCACTACCATCCCAAGAGTATGGGTAGTTGCTGCCATCGACACCAATAATCTTCCTTGTACCATTTAGGTTGATGATGTGGAATCTGTGTTTGGTTGTGTGGGTTCTGCCTGTGGCAATGTTTGACCAAGCACCACCGGATGACTCATATATGTTACCATTTCTAACAGCAATAGAACTGCCCTCAAAGAAAGCTACACCAAATATTTGTCCGGTACCTGTAACCTCAGTCGCAGAAAACTTAGTGTAACCATTGATCCTTCTATACCCACCATCAATAGAGGGTTCAAAGTTAACTAAACGGGCAGCACTACCGGGCATCTCAATACCCTGCTTAAGTGACGCTACATTTTCAACCAGACCTCCCTCAGGGGAAATCGAGAATGTCTCCCAACGTGTGGGCATATTAATTAGTCCTCAGTGTTGTTTGGTAACCATAACCCTCATTGACACGAGTATCACGAACATACTCATAGCGGTTAACGTAGATGGTACGCATGTTCTCTATGCCCTCATTAAACTTCTGGAGGACACGGTCAGCAGACTCATAATCACTACGGAAAATATAAGAATAGTATGCTGCACCATCTGTAATGATGTGACGGAATGATTCAGGGATACTTGGTACATCTGTGTAAGCATCAAGGTCGGTAGGGAGAGCATAATACTCATACACCATCTCATAAGCTTGATCCGGTACAGGCCAGACCACTAACTCCTGATTAGGGGTGCGAACGATACGCTTAGGGAGGTTACGGATGCCAGTGTTGGTTGTATTGTATTCATCATCAATATGTTTCTGAATGTACTCTTCGTAGTCCATCTTAGCCAACCACTGGGTTTCGTTACCGAAGGTAGCACTACGTTTAATACGGAAGGTATCAAATGAGACAGACTTAGCATTTGTTTGGTAGGCATAACGAGAGGTTCCAGCAACCAAGGTCTCTAACTGTTCAACATAGTTAAAAGGCCACTCAAAAGAGACCTGATTAATGTGCCTGATAGCAGAGTTGATTGAGTCTTTAGTGTTCTTATAGGAACCAGATGTTTGAGTAGCAAAAGTTGTCGAGGTAAGTGGGGCCTCGTTGAACCTTGCGAGTACATCGTTAGTTAAACCTAGATATTCGTAAGTACTCATTTATAATTCCTTATTGGATCGAAGCCAGATAGCCACGAAGTTCAGCAAATACTGCGGCTGTGTTTGCGTCTGTCTTTGCCACAACTCGAACGTCATGATTTTTAGGTACGATTAAGAGTGGGTCTTCTTTCTGGTCAACACCGTTTTGGTCAATATCTAACGTTAAATCTCTACCAAGAGGCAACCAAACACCGCCGTTGAAGACATCTTTAATCTCGACCCGGACCAGAACCCGGTTAGCCGACCCACCAGAACTTCCTATACCAGCATCAACTGTGGTTATGAACCAGTAATCTGTAGCCGAAACACTGGTTGCGCATTTCTGTGACTGCGTTTCGCCTGCCTCAATCAAGCACTTTGTAGCCGCTGCTGTAGAAGGAACGCCTGAAGCGATGCCGTCAGTGTTATCGTATGCGCTGACAATCCCAACAAGAGCCGCAGGGGTTGTATTGAATACACCAGAGGGGCTGACGCTTAGTCTTGTACATCTAGCTAGTGGTGTTGCTAGTGTCACCTCAGTCTGCCCGGTTAGGTCCGCAGTCTGTACTACGAAAGTCAGGTTTCCACTACCATCAATCGTGTGACCCTCAATACGAATAGTCTGCGTGGTGTCACTGGTACTAGAGGAAACAATACTATCAATTATGTTAGTCGAGACTAAAGTCTCGTTGGCTGTCGTGCCTTGGAACTGTGCCACTGTCTCGAATGTCGTGCCTACTGTGGAGTTGGTGCCGAACTTGCTGAGGTTCTTACCCTTCTCAAAAACAGAGACGGCATCACCATACGTAGTGAAGACTACACGTTCTGCTTGAGCCACTGATGGGTTAGAGCTTTGTAGTGTCTCCCTAGCAAATCCCGGTCTCTTAGTGAAGCCTGTCATTGTACTGTATATCTCCTTCTTGATCTTTCTCTAGCGAACCCCGGCCTCTTAACCCAACCGCTTGGGTAAGGCACACCCTCAATAGAACCTCCCGCTGGTAATGGTACCTCAACATTAGCGGATAGTGCCGTGAGAGTTAAAGCTTCAGTATTAGCCTGTACGTTTATGTCCCTATTAATTGTAGCTGGAAGTGTAGTAAGGGTTAGTGTTTCAGTATTAGCCTGTACATCTACATTGACACCAATACTGACCGTAGCTGGGAGTGTAGTAAGAGTGAGGGTTTCAGTGTTGGCCTCGACGTTTATATCTTTGGTAATAGTGGCAGGTAGTGTAGTGAGAGTTAAAGATTCAGTGTTGGCCTCAACGTTTACATTTATGAAATTAGAAACGGTTGCCTGTAGTGTAGTAAGAGTGATGGCCTCAGTGTTAGCTTGTATAACTACATCATTAGCAATATCTGCCTGAAGTGCAGTAAGAGTAAGAGCCTCAGTACTGGCTTCGACGTTTATGTTTCTGGTGACAGTAGCCTGTAGTGTAGAAAGGGTGAGGGCTTCAGTGTTAGCCTGAACATCTACATCAACTGCTGCATCTGGTACTGATACATCTATGTAGGATACTGCAACCCCTCGTCTGTTAGCGGGACTACCGCCAGCACCACTAGAGTTAAATCTTACTCTTACATCAGACCAGTCAGTGACAGAAGCAGAAGAGAAAGTGAGAACATTGTCGAGAGTGAAGGTACTCTCTGTAGCTGTGATACCCGCCCTAGACGCGACGAGGCTTGCACCTTCGTAGACTTCGACATCATAACTAGGTGAACCTCCTCCAGAGGCAGGAGCAACACCAGTGTCAGACTCAGCCTCATATATACTAACAGTACAAGTACCTGATCCCGGTGCGCTTGCCGATAAGTCTGTTAGAAGAACTTCAAGAGTATCATTCTGGTTGTCGTCGCCGTTCCAGTAATCCCCAGTATCTGGTGCTGTACCATCTACTGAACCGTGTGCTGTTGCCCCAGTAAAATTACCAGTGTCGGTAATCGTGGAGATGGGGCGCATTAGCTGAGCCATTTAATTCCACCTCCTGTTTTTTGTATTAGGCTTTAGTGATAGTGAAGATTCCTGTGGCATTCCACGTTACTGTCAGAGAGCCTGCAGTCATATCGACAGGGCCACCAAGTTCAACAAAAGCAAAGGCTGGCTTACCTGCGAAGGTATCGTTATAGAGTAGGCCCCACCAAGCGTCTACGTCATTAGAGGCGTCTTGCGCCCAAGTAGGGTTAGTAGCCGAGTCAAAGGTAAGAGTACCTGCAGCCTCAACTGAGAGTGTATCCCAGCCACCAATAGAAGTACCACCAGCAGTATATGTACCAGCCGCTGTGACCTCTGTGTAGGTTGTTAGTACCGGAGCCGCTTGTCCAACGACAGGGGTAGTTGTGTTATCCAGAATGGCCAACTTGATGTCGCTAGCCGCCGTCCAACCTCCGAAGAAAGCTGTATCAAGAGCTTCGTCGAAGAAAATAATATCACCAGTCGCCATTCTCTAATCCTTTATTTAAATAGAAGGGCAACCCCCAAACTGGAAGCTGCCCCTCTGATTGTCTTAATAAGACTTACGCGAGTTGATCGCGGTCAACCTCATCGGCCTCAAGTCCCTTGTCACCAACTTCAACAATCGTAACCCACACACGAAGCTTGCCACCAGTCGTGGTGCCAGTCATCGTAGCGAGTAGAATGTCGATAGTGTCGGCTGTGCCATTATACACAGGGAGTTCAGCAACAACAGGGGAAGCAACGTCACCCGCAGAAGCTCCATCAAAGTCGAAGCCGTCTGCAATGAAGTCAGTGTTTCCACCTGTTACACCGATATCCAACGTCAAGTCCGTTGAAGTACCAGCATGTACAGCCATAACTTCTGCACCACATGAGAGAATCTGACACTTAGCTGGAATATCAATAGCTTCGATAATATCAGCTTGAGCAAGGGCAGACCCTTTAGCAGTAACAGCCGCAGCAAAATCAACGATCTTGTCTACAACGTATGGTGTACGTCCGGCAGTTTTGTAGGCAGCAGTGCCGCCTGCTAGATCAATAGCCATTTTTCATACTATCCTTTATGCCAGATTCCAACGAGCATTAACAAGTGCTTCTGGACGCAGAATCTTACGACCGTAGAGGTGCATACCACGAACGATGTCAGCAAAGCTGTCAGGGTCACGGTAAGTCTCTGTCTTGTTAATTTGCTCAGCAGTGGCTACTGCCGAGTCGTGACCAGCAACGATCACACCGTAGTTCAGTTCTTGGTCGCTTGTGCTGACCGTAGTCGAACCAGTACCTACCTCAGGCAGGTTGTTCGAAACGTAAACACGGAAGCCAGCGATCTGAGTAGCAGCTTCACCACTACGGAGAGCGCCATTCTGACCCCAGTCACCATTCAAGAAACGAGAATCTTCATCAGCCATCACTTCAAGGAACTGTGGCGAGAGGACGATCCAACGGTTTGCACGGTCAACGAACTGTTGGTCCAACAAACGAGCCATACGGTTAATCAACATTACTGGTGAAACATAGGTCGTTGGAAGAGCCGTAGCACCCGGCAGACGTGGAGCGATTGGAATCGAGTCACCAGTCGTACCAGCAGTCGTGAAGTTACCAAAGTTAGGACGAGTCAACTTCATCGAAGTCAATAGTTCGTCTGTACCTGCAGTAGCAACAGCAACTGTGCCGTTTACGGTTGTGTTAACTGCGCTTGCAACTGTACCAATCGAAGACTGAGCGTAACCAGAAAGGTAACCAAGAGTTTCTTGGTCGTACTGGTCGGCCAGCTTATAAGCAGCACGATCTGTTGCGAGGTTCATGAAGTTAACATGAGAGTGGGCTTCTTCGATGTCATCCATCTTGAAAGCAAAGTAGTTACTCTTGTCCACAACGAGCGAGAAGTCCTCGTCGTCAAGGTCTTGAGCAGTTACCTGAGTACCACGAGCATATGCGCTCACTGTGATCTCAGGCTCTTTGATGATACGTACTGTATCACCTTGTGCAGAAATTTCTCCGAAATAATCCGAGTTGGTAATATCGCCACATACCGTCTTTTTACGGAATGCAAGCTGAACCTTCTTGGAATAGATAACACTAGAAAAATTTCCGTTCGGCAAATTGCCATATCCGGCGGCTGTTTGAAAAGCCATTTTCTTGTCTCCATTGTAAAGGAAAGAATGAGTCGATCCCCTCATGGGACCAATCTCTAGTCAGCTACACATCACGGCAAGAGGCTGATCTGTTCAAGGGTGCATACATTGCCGAGCTACAGCGTGTATGGGCCTCTACTTGTCAGGTGAGTCTTATGTAATTGTAGTGAGTTGGGTGGAGCCTCTACGAAAAAGCTCCGAGACTTGGTGTAGGTAATCCCCCAGTAATGGAAATTCGTAGTAACCACTACTGAGGGGGCTATAGTACCAAGTTATAGTATTAGTTATACCACACATATAAGCTTTTGTCAAGTCTTTTTTAAGTAGTATACTAAAAATAGTTTAACGAGCGCCACCACTAAGGTCATAGACGAAGGTACCCTTTGCCATTGAGTCAAGGATAGCAGCTTCATTCTTCTCGTAATCCCTGTCACTCATCTTAGCAACATCGGACTCACGAATCTTACCCTTGTCAGCAGAGTCATCAGGATTTGTTCGTCCTTTAGTCTTTACTGAAGAGGAGGCATCTTTGTCTGCTTTCTTCTGGGGAGTGATACCTGAACTGTCAGACTTATAAAGGTCAATGACCCGGATAACAGCAGCAGGCTCATCAGCATTCTCGAAGAGGGCATCAGCAATCCACTTAGGTTGTTCATCTACCCAGTCATGGAACTCATCACTACCCTCAAGGTCTTCAAAGTCTGGATGGGCTGTAACAATACTCTGTCGAGCCTTATCTAGTTTTGATTGTGTCTGAGAGTTACGTAGTTCCTCTAGGTCTTTCTTGGAGCCTTCAAGCTGGGAGTTAGTCTCCTTAGCTACTAGGGCTTTAACAATACCAGCAACATCAGGATACTTCTTCATCCAAGCAGTAATGTCTTCGTCAGACTTGGGAAGAATAAGACCTTCAGACTTAGCTGTGATCTGACCTTTAAGAGTTTCTAGTTCCTCTTTAAGTTCTTTCTCTACTTTCTGCTGATGACGACGAAGGTCTCCGTAACGCTTCTTGTATGTTCGCTCTTCACCCTTTAGGTTTTCTTCTGGGGCATCTTCTTCTTTATCTGCTTTGGGTTCTGGCGCTTCTTCAGGGTTTTCTTTCGGGGTTTCCTCAGTCTCTCCACGAAGTTGCTTCTCCATCTCTTCTATTTCTTGTTCGTCCTTAGCGATACGTTCTTTGTTCTTGCTTCGTCCGCGAGTAACAAAGCCTGCGTTTGCTGGGGTCTCTACTTGTTCAAGTTCCGGCATATTATAATCTCCTTGTGTTATGCTGGGGGTCGCCATTAGGCGAGTGGCCACTTCTTTGTTAAGGAAGGGATTAGTTTAGCCCATGATTTTACGTTTAACTCTTGAGCTTTTGAATTTAGGTTTACGTCCTTTGACCAAGCCACCGCCTGAGTAGCCATAGTCAGCATCTTGTCCAGCCGACCAGCCTGAGCCAGAGCTTGTATCACGTCCTGCGTATCCACCACTGGAGCCTCCAACTTGACTTGTATCACTTTCAGATACACTTGAGCCTGTACCAGCCTGAGTATCACGGGCATTGTCATCTGTCTGGTTGCTGGTGTCTCTCCAGTTACTACCACCACTATCACTGTCGTATGAGTCTGCTCCAGCGGAGAGAGGAGTGGATGTCGTAGTTGTACCTCCACCATACTGATCTTCTCCAGCGGAGAGAGGGGTTGATGTAACAGAGACAGGATCAACAGGAGTGCCCATAGCAAAGCTACGAATGTTATCAGCATATGATGGGGCCACTGCTTCAATCTCTTTAACTGCTGCAACCTTTTCATCATCAGTCATGAAGTGTTTATCTAGGAACTCCCCAAACTTACCGCCAGTTGTCTTAGTAAGTTCTGCTGTAATTTGCTGCGCTCTGACCAAATCTTCTCCCTCATACAGACCTGCTGATATATTAGCTTGCATCTGAGCGAGGGCATCACGGCTCTTCTCGGCTTGAATTTGATTAACGAGTACACCAGCAACCGCACCAAGAGGTCCAAGGAATACAGCAGCACCCTTAGCTAAATTCTGGACAAGGTCTCGGTTGTTAGCTAGGTCATCAAATTGATCAAGGCCAAATGTCGAATAGTCTGTAGACTGCCCAAAGGTTTTACCACCCTCAGCTTCTAAGCCCCTG
>Ga0208134_1002097_pt1 | contig 10972 bp, 3 predicted proteins | sample VirMetDEL_Mar_31_FD_184515 | JGI IMG/M metagenome (GOLD analysis project Ga0208134, IMG submission 184515) | Aqueous microbial communities from the Delaware River and Bay under freshwater to marine salinity gradient to study organic matter... | ecosystem: Environmental > Aquatic > Marine >... | reverse complement strand
AGGAGCAGCGGGTGGATCTGGTATAGCTGGTTTAGCGCAAGCAATGGCTCAACAAGGTCAACTAGCAACTCAAAGAGCTAGCGCGAGTATTGGCTTGCAAGAAGCGCAAATACAAAAACTAAGAGCTAGTGAAGCTAGTAGATTACAAGCTTTAGAAAGAGAAGGTGAGGTAGCGGCAAGAACACAAAGATTACAAGGTGCTGAAACAGCTAGAGGATTAGAATGGAGTAAAACAGGAACGTTACTTGGCATGTCACAACAAAGACTTGGGGCTGCAAATCAAGCTAGAGCAGAAGCAAAAGCCGCTCAAATGGGTGCAGTTGGTGATATTGCTAGCGCTGGATTAAGCTTTGCTACAGCTGGAATGAAGATGGGAGCGCCGGGTGGTGCACAACCGAAAGTTGGGGATTTTCAAGGAGAAGGAGCTAATAGAAAAGAGTGGGATGGTACTAAATGGATTACAAACACCACGAATTACTAAAAAATAAAACATGGCGAAATATACAAGTGATACAAATTTAATAAAAGGTGCTGCTGCAGCATATAAAAACTATGACAATGCCGCGGGTATGTATGCTGGTTTAGATAAAGTTACTCAAGCCGGTATGGGTATGGTAGACAAAGCTGTAAAAGATTTTGAAGCTGAAAAGAAAAAACAAGAAGAAGAGGCTAAAGCAGCTAAAGCCAAGCAAGATGCGATTGAAAAATCGTGGAACGATTCTGCTGACCAAGTTCTTTTAAACGCAGGTACTTTAGGTGATACCTTGTACAGTTCTACTAGTGATGAAATGAGGCAACTTAAAAAACTATATTTAGAGGGTGTAAATGAAAAAGATGATAAAAAAAGATTAGAGGCTATGAGAGGTTTACAATCCCACTCCACGTGGATTCAAGATCACAAGCAGATGAATCAAGATTACGCTAAAGCCCTAAAAGATGGTGAACTATCTAATTGGTATAAATCAGAAGCTGGCTCAGAAGAGGCTCATACGGTAGATCAAATAATGGGACAAAAGTTTACTAAAACTAGTAGAGGAGAAGATGGCGATATTATGTTTCATATAAAAGATTCAAATGGTAAGGAAAAGTTAGTACCATCTAAAGAGTATAATAACATGATTATGCCAAAGAATTTTACCATTACAGCTAATACCGAAAAGCTTCAAGCTAACGTAAATAAATCTGAAATTCTTGACGAAGATATTGTTAGGCAATCTATAAATAATAGTCTGCCTAATAGCGAGAGAGATTTTGTAGCAGCCATGCATGACGATGTTAGTGGTAAGAATTTAAAAACAATGCTTGACACGTCTAAAACTTTAGATCAAGAAATACTAGGCTCTATTGATCCCAAAGCTTGGGATGCTGATACTGATGGTGTGTTGGACCCAGAAGAAAAAGCAAACTTCATAGACGCTGTTACAAATCCAAAAAATGATTTTTTTGATTTAGAAACCTCTAAACAAATAATGGCTGACCAAATATTTAACGGTGTACAAAATAGACACTCAAAACATTGGGATAAAACAAACGCTAAAAACAATAAAGTAAACTACAACGAATTACTAAGAAAAGCTAAATACGAAGATTACATTAAAAATAGAAATAATCCATTAGCTAATTACAAAAATAGAACGGTAAAATTTGATTTCTTTTCTGGTGAAGAAAAAGATGGGGACCCTGTTTCTATAACAAAAGAAATTACTTCCGATGATCTAATAAACTTAGACAATCAACTTAGCAGCCTTATGGACCAAAGTTCTTTTGAAACAGAAAATTATGTGGATATTTTTGGAGCTAGAGTTGGTTACTTCCCGGGTAAAGGATTTGCACCGGTTAGAAAGGCTAAAAAAAATGACGTGTCAAATAAGAAGTTTGAAAAAGATCTTGGAAGACCCGTAAAGGTTGGTGAAATAGTAAGAGTTAGTCCGGGTAGTGATGTAGCTTACTGGAAAACACCAACAGATGTATTTAGAAACTATAGTATCCCAACAACGTATAGTGGTCTTACAGGTAAGGGCGACGTAGATAAGTATTATAACATGTTAAACATCAAAGAATAATATGGCAGATATAAAAGAAGTAATCGACATGATGGTCGCTGACGGTAGACCAGAATCTGAAATCATTGCGCTAATAGATCGTTATAATAAAGATAACGAGCCGGGAAAGACGACAGACCCTGCGTCAGACGTTATGGATTCAGGGTCGGAAAGTGGTTTATTGGAGCAACCAAAAACTGAGGATGTAGCTAAAAGTGCATCTATGGGTGCTTTTTATGATTCAGGCTTACCGTCTAACATTAAAAAAGGTATGACTATAGTTAATGTTATTAAAGCAATTCCAACGCTACTTACAGACAGCGAGGAAAGAGCAGAGCTTGGTAGGTTTATGAAAAACAGAGTAGATAACATTCCTGAAGCGTTACAAAGTGCTTTAATATCTACTCAAGCTGCTTATATGGATACTTATAGATCTAACTATCTTGATAAAGACGGCAAGCTATCGGGTTTAGTGCCTGAGGAAAAATTAAAAGAAGCTGAGAAAAATGCGGGAGAACTTATAATTAAAAAGTACAATGAGTTAGGTGAACTAGAATTTAAAGATACTGGTAAGGGTATAGTTGCTGGAGCGAAAGAGGGTGACGCTGCTAGTTTAGTGGCTGGAGTTTTTGGAGCTGGCGTTAGTATGGCTGAAACCATGATACCTGCGATGGCTACAGGTGGTTTGTCACTACCAGTACAGATAGCAGCACCAATGTATACCGACTACAATAAGGCTAAAGCTAAAGCCCTTTACGGAGAAGGAAAAGCTCAATTAACACTTGAAGAGGAAGAAAGTGCTATTAGAAAGCTAGTGGAAAATAACGAAACAGAAATAGCAACACCGCTAGCTCTAGGTGCTATCGCTACTGGTCTTGAGTACATAGGTTTTAAAGGTGTAGATGACTTTATAAGAGCAACACCTGGCAAAGGAAAAATTTTAGCAGACTTAATGTGGACGGGTAATAAAGAAGGTTTTACTGAAGTTGGCCAATTAGGCGTTGAAAAATTAAACCAAGGTTTAGGTGGTGGAAAATCAATAATAGAGGCTTCAGGAGACGCTTGGAATGCTATGGCGAGTGATGAAGGCCTAGAGATGTGGTTAAATGGATTTTTAGGATCAACACAAATGAGTGTTGGTGGAAGAACTGTAAATAGAGCTTTGAGAAATGATAACGCTAGTGTTAAAGATTTAAACAACAAAATAAATAATTTAGCAGATTTAAACAGCAAAAAGTATAATACAAAAAACAAAGACGTTAAAGAAGCTATTGACGTTGAAATAAAAGAAGCAGAGCAAGATTTAAAAAATTATATAGTTGAAAAAAGAAAAGTTAGTGAGATACTAAATGAAGATCAAAAACAATCTTTAATAGATATTATAAATAAAAAAGATAATATAAAATCTAAAGTTGAGTCTTTAAGAAAACAGGTGGACAGCGGTGAAATAAGCGCTAAAGAGTTTGGTTATGCTGCTAGAAGCTTAAACAATCAAGACAAAAGATTAAGCGAAGAGATAGAGTTGGTTAACGCTACAGCTAAAGAACAACTATTACAAACATCGTTAGAAACAACAAAACAAGAAACTGAAAAACTAGGTTTAGAGCAAATAGAATTGTCTCAAGAGGAGTTTGCAAAACAGTTCCCTGACGATGCTGATAGTGATGGTGCTATTCAAGGAAATAAAATTTTTATCAACAGAGATGTTGCTAGAGAAACAGGTGCTATTGGAGTTGGGTCTCACGAGTTGTTACATGGTATTATAGGTAATTCTTATCAAAAACTAGGTAAAGAAGAAAAAGTAAAACTTAACACGGAGTTTTTAAACCTATTAGGTTCAAAAGAAAAACAAGCAATATTAACTAGATTAGCTAATAGCTATAGCATCACTGGTGATAAAGTTTTTGAAACCGAAGAATTATTTACAGCTTTTTCTGACGAAATAGTAGACGGTGGTTTAGCTTTTAACGAAGGTGTTTTTGGTAAAGTTAAAAACACTGTTCACAAAGTTTTAAATAAGTTTGGTTATAGAAAAGAGTTTGAAAGCGCTAGACAAACTTATAACTTTTTAAAAGATTATTCTAAAAATATAAAAGAAGGTAAACTTACAGAAAGAGCATCTAAATTTGCTAAAGAAGATCCAGGAGTTAAAGGAGAGCGTTTTTCTAAAGAAGCGTCTGACAAAGTTCAAAACATATACAAAGAACAAGGGGAAGCTGGTGCTTTTGAAATCATAGAACAATTCAAACCTATAGTAAGCAAGATAGCTGAAAAACGTAGAGAGGCTCCTAATTTTGACAAAGAGCTTTTGATGAGTGAAATTGAAATAGGTGAACGTGGTATATTAGATTTAATATCTAAGTACGATCCAGATTCTGGAGTACCATTGGCTGCTTATATAAATAAATTCTTACCATCAAGAGCTATTGAAGCGTCGAGAAGAGTGTTAGGTGAAGAGTTCACGGAAGATGTATCTGAAAGAGTTGATATCGCTGCTGAAGAGGTTGCTGAAGTTGAAGTTGAAGCAAAACCTAAAAAGAAGAAAATTATTCTATCTGATAGATTAGGAGTTAAAGGTAAGGTTGACAAAGCTATTAAAACAAAATTACCTGAATTAGATATTGAAAACTTAAACTTTAAAACTTTAAAAGATCAAACTCCGGAAATTACAGGTGAAATGTTTGGCATATCACCTAAGAAACTTATTAGTGGAGCTAATATAACTAAAAAAGAATTGCAGTCTGCACAAATGTTTATTAACAAAAATGCAGATGTATTAATATCAATGTTACCTGAAGGTGCAACCGCTAGCGGTACGGCTACGGGGGTTCCTCAAACTTTATTAAAAGCTTTTTACACTAAAACTGATAGAGCTAAGATGGCTAAAACTGGTACTAAAGCTGGTTTAGCTGTTCAAGTTAAAAACGATATAAAGAAAGTTGATTTCTTAGAAACGTTTGGTATAATAGATGGCAAGCCAGATCGTACAGATAGAAACACATCGGCTAGAGTATTGGCGTTAGCTAATCAAACTGGTAAAATGATGACTAATCAAGCTGTTAGACAAGAGCTTGTTAATCAAGGGCAACCGCTACAAGCTTTGGGTCATATAGCAGATGGTAAGGCTACGGTGATGTTTAGCAAAAGTAAACAAGCTATAGGAGCCATAGATAGATCTTTAAGTCCAAGCGCTAGAGTACTTTTTTGGGATGATATATCTACTTTTACAAACGAAGATATTTTAGATAGAAGCTTGGAAAGTATAAAAATAGGTTTACTTAATACTTACGAAAATATCCCTGAAATTACTGGTAAAATAGACGAGCTAGCTACAGCATTGCATAAGGTTATAAAAAACCTAAAAGATCCTGTGGTGAAAAATCCAATAAAACTAACAGAAAAACTACTAGAAACAAACAATAAGCAGCTTTCAAAGGTAAAAGAATTTTTTAATAGTATAATGACTGCTGCTGATGCTTTTAGACAACCGCAAAGAGTTAAAAACTTCAGAGCAACAACGAGCGTGCTTGCGAATAAAATATTTAACCCTAGCAGTTTGGAAAAATCTATAGCCAAAATACTTATGATGAGAGGTCATTTAGCTTCTTCTAGTAGAAACTCTTATTTAAAAAGAAAACAACCTTACCCAGGTAACCCTGAGTTTTTAAAAGGAACACTAGGCTCTATACCCGGTATCGAATATAAAACTAAATTAACTAAAGATGGAAAAACACAGTTAGCTAGTGTAACCTATAAAGGTAAAAACATATCGTTAAAGAAAATAACGTCTAGCCAAACTAGTAAGGCGGCTTTAAATGATGCTAAGGATATATCTAAATTAAAAGAGCGTAGTAAAAATGAAGATTTGGCAATAGAACTATTAGATGAAATAACAGATTTCTACACTGAGCTGTACAACAATAGTGAGATTGACAACGTTGATTTACAGATGGTTTCAGCGTCATTACTATCCAATATGGATGCTGTTTTGGCTAGAGCTGCTAAATTAAAGTACATATCTGACAACGCTTATAATTTTGAAAACCCTGGTAAAGAGGTTAAGTATGAGCACATGCAGCCTAGAGTTGCTGTTCTTTTAAACCTATGGGATGCTAAGATAAATGGAGATGGTATTACTGACGTTAAAGACTTTCTTAAAAACTACACCATACAAGTGATACCAAACACAATGGACAAAGTTATTACAGAGTCTAAGCTTGGTGAGTCTTTGTATATAGGTCAAACACTAGATATGCCCTCGTGGATAAGAACTTACAATGAGGCTACAAAAGAAAACGATAAAGGCAGGTTAAGACCGTTGATAGATGTTTACACTAAAAAGGTTTTAAAACCTTCTGAGGCTATTGTTAAGGCTTTAAGAATACTAAAGCCAGATATTAAGAAAAACAAAACACTAAATAAAGCAATAGCATTTTCTAGATCATCTAACAACGAAACTAAAGGTATTACGGTTTTAGATTTTGATGATACATTAGCTACAACTAAGTCTGGCGTTAGAGCTAAAATTCCTAATACTGACGGAACACCAAAACCAGGAAGAAAAGTTATATTCTTAGCTGGTGGAGCTGGTAGTGGTAAAGGTAACGTTATTAGTAAGTTAGGTTTAAAAGATCAAGGGTTTAAAGTTGTTAACTCTGATATATCTTTAGAGTGGCTTAAGAAAAACAATGGTTTACCAGAAAACATGAATGATTTTACTAAAGAACAAAGAAGTACTTTGGGTAAACTACAACACCAAGCCAGGGGTATTGCTAAAAGAAAGATGACGAAGTACCAAGGTGATGGTAACGGAGTTGTTGTTGATGGTACTGGTGGTTCTATTAAATCTATGCAAAATTTAGTTAATCAGTTTGAAGCTGATGGTTACGACGTTAGCATGATGTTTGTTGAAACATCTTTACCGGTGGCATTAGAAAGAAACGCTGCTAGAAAAGAAAGATCTTTATTAGATAAAATAGTAGAGAAAAACCATGCAGCAGTTCAAGATAATAAGGATGGTTTTAAAACCATGTTTGGTGATAGGTTTATGGAAGTTAATACTGACAATCTAAGCCAACAAGATGCAATGCCTACTAAACTTACAGATAAAATGAATGACTTCGTTAGTAGTTACGAGAACAGACGATTAGATGCTGAGGAGTTTGCTAGCGAAGGAGCTGACATACTAGATCAAGGTGGAACGTTTGATTTTTCAGAATTTAATAAGGTGGTTGAAGGGCAAACCGCTCCGCTGTTTGAAAAGGCAATGAAATTGCAAAAAAAGTTTGGCAATAAAGATATGTTTGTGTTAACAGCTAGGCCGGCTGAATCTGCTCAAGCTATATTTGAATTTTTAAAAGCTAATGGATTAAATATACCATTAAAAAATATTACTGGTTTAGCTAATTCTACACCAGAGTCAAAAGCACTTTGGATCGCAGATAAAGTTGGTGAGGGTTATAATGACTTTTACTTTGCGGATGATGCTTTACAAAACGTACAGGCTGTTAAAAACATGTTAGATCAATTCGATGTTAAGTCTAAGGTTCAGCAAGCTAAAGTTAAGTTTAGTAAATCAATGAACGATAAGTTTAATGATATACTAGAAAACGTTACAGGTATCGAATCTAATAAAAGATTCTCTATTATTAAAGGTAGAAAACGTGGTGAAGGTAAAGGTAAGTTTAGAGTGTTTATACCACCATCACACGAGGATTTTGTAGGTTTGTTATATAACTTTTTAGGTAAAGGTAAAGAAGGTAATGCTCATAGAGACTTTTTTGAACAAGCTTTAATTAGACCTTTAAATAGAGCTAACAGAGAGTATGACACAGCTAGACAAAGCGTTGCTAATGATTATAAAGAGTTAAACAAGCAGTTTGAAGATGTAAGAAAAAAGCTAACTAAGAAAACTCCAGATGGTGATTTTACTTTTCAAGATGCTGTGAGAGTATACCTATGGGATAAACATGGTCATAAAATTCCTGGATTAAGTGAAACTGATCAAGCAAAATTAGCTGAGTTAGTTATGTCTGACCCACAGCTACAGGCTTATGCTGAAACTTTAAATGTTATATCTAAGCAAGAAACTTATGTTAATCCAACTGACGGTTGGAATGGTGGTGATATAAGAATGGATCTAGACGATGCTACAGGTAGAGTTGGTAGAAAGCAATTCTTTTCTGAATTTATTGAAAATGCTGATGTTATATTTTCTGAAGAAAATTTAAATAAAATTGAAGCTGGTTACGGTAAAGGTGTTAGAGAATCCTTAGAGGATATGTTGTACAGAATAGAGACTGGTAGAAACAGACCAACTGGACAAAACGAGCAAGTTAACAAACTTATGAACTACTTAAACGGTTCTGTTGGTACGGTGATGTTTTTTAATATGAGATCTGCTTTGCTTCAGCAAATGTCTATTGTTAATTACATTAACTTTGCTGATAATAATATTTTTGCAGCAGCTAAAGCTTTTGCAAATCAAAAACAATATTGGAAAGATTTTGCGTTTATATTTAACTCTGACATGTTAAAGCAAAGAAGAGGTGGTATACAAACTGATATCAACGGCGCTGAGCTTGCTGCTAGTCTACGTAACTCTAAAGATATAACTAGAAAGTTAATATCTAAATTATTAGAAATAGGATTTTTACCTACGCAGATTGGTGATAATATTGCAATTGCAACTGGTGGTGCTTCTTATTACAGGAATAGAATAAATAAGTATGTAAAACAAGGTATGTCTCAAAAAGAAGCCGAAGCAGCTGCTTTTACTGATTTCCAAGATATAACTCAGTCTACTCAGCAGTCAGCAAGGCCTGATATGGTTTCTAAGCAACAAGCATCTGTTATTGGTAAAGTTATATTAAACTTCCAAAACGTTACGTCTCAGTTTAATAGATTAGGTAAAAAGGCTTTTCAGGATATATACAATAGAAGAATAACAAAACCTAATTCCACACAAATGCAGAGCGATATATCTAATGCTGCTAGGATAACCTATTACTTTGCTATTCAAAACGCTATATTCTACACGTTACAAACAGCTTTATTTGCTATGATGTTTGACGATGACGAAGAAGATGTAAACAATTTGTTTATCAAAAAACAAGAAAGACTAATAAACGGTAGTATTGATTCTGTATTAAGAGGATCTGGTTTAATAGGTGGTGTGGTTGCTACTTTAAAAAATGTAGCTATTGCTTTTGCTAGACAAAGAGATGTTAAATATAATCCAGATGAAAGTGCAGTTGGTTTAGAAGCTTTAAACTTATCACCAGTATTAGGTATTAAACTTAGAAAAATTGTTAATGCTGAAAAAACTCTTAACTATAACAAAAAAGTTATAAAAGAAATGGAAACTTTTGATATTGATAATCCTCAATGGTCTGCTGTTACAAATTACACAGAAGCATTTACAAATATACCTTTGAATAGATTATACAATAAAACGCAAAACGTTAGACAATCTTTAAACAATGATCATGCTGCTTGGGAAAGAACTTTAATGTTTTTAGGTTGGAGTCAATACAATCTTGATCTTGAAAACAAAAAGATGGAAGAGATTAAAGAAAAAACTAAAGGCAAGAAGAAAAAGAAAAAAAGTAAAAGAGGTAAAATTAGAACCGGTATAATTAGGTAAAGAATTAAAAAAATAAGTGATAATAAAAAGATGGTAAGAAAACTAATAATACTGCTACTACTTATATCTAATATAACAGTAGCACAAACATTTGGAAACATTAACGTTAAAGGCTTGTTAAAGTACTCTACTTTTTATGCGGCTGTTAACGGTGGGACATCACTTTCTGATGTTGATGTGTTCTCTGTGGATAATGGTTTATCTACACGGACTATATCAACTCCTTATGATTATAATTTTACCATAGGATTACGTAAGATTGCTAGGTTTGGCTATGAAAACAAAGCGCAAACTTTTTATGATGGAACGGAATCTAATTACAGTGATGCGGCCACTGTCGGTAAGGTTAAAGGAGTTGAATACTTATTTGAAGTTGATTATAAGAGACAAGAAGGTATTGACTATATGGATCAACATCACTTTATTAGGTTTAGCTCTGACAATGGTTGTATTGATGATTTTTGTGTGAACTTCTTCGCTTTAAAGCTAGAGTACCTAGAAGATGGTTTTGCTGATATCAAATACTTTGAAGCATCGGAAAGATACAGACATCGCAAAGGTGAAAACCTATCTTGGAATATTGGGTTAACACATAGGCTCGCTGAGCCGTATGGTTATAACGCTTTAGATGAGTGGATGTTAGACAACGGAGATTTACATTACACTTATTTAGCTTTACAAGAGGGTTATGAGGTTAATGTGTATAGCAGCGAATACTTTAATCCTAACGGGGAACTGGTTGCTACTAGCCCCGAGGTTTGGGAGGCGGTTGTAATACCTGAAGTATTAGCTGATTACACTGAAAAGAAAAGAAACGAATTAAAGAAAACTATACAACACTCATTTGTTGTTGGTTTTGATTATTATAAGTACTCTAAGAAAACATGGTTACACACTTGGGCGAGTTTAATGCCTTATCATTATAATGATGGTAGTGAATTCTCTTACCACAATTATGTTGATGGACAATGGTACGATTATTCTGGTGGGTTAATATACGGGATAAAAGTAAACAAAAATATAGGGTGCTTCTTAGAAGGCAAATATAATAAGTACTGGAATAGAGAATGGTACGATTTTAAATTAGGATTAAACTACACGATTTTTTAAATGACAAAAGAGTTGAACGAAGACACGGGTTTTGTACTTAGTGTAAAGACATTAATAGCTATAGGTTTCGCTATGGCAACCTTAATAAGTATGTGGTTCATGTTACAAGCAGACATTGCTGAGGCAAAAGAACTACCAGTTATACCACCAGATGAGGTTACCCGCATGGAGTTTA
>Ga0208134_1002096_pt1 | contig 10973 bp, 9 predicted proteins | sample VirMetDEL_Mar_31_FD_184515 | JGI IMG/M metagenome (GOLD analysis project Ga0208134, IMG submission 184515) | Aqueous microbial communities from the Delaware River and Bay under freshwater to marine salinity gradient to study organic matter... | ecosystem: Environmental > Aquatic > Marine >... | reverse complement strand
TTGCACTCTGGAAAGAGCGTAAGACAGTAGCAGAACAAACCGTGAAGGTTGAGAAACAGGCACGTAAGCAACAAATTAAGGCAGCTAATACGGGTAACATGCAGGGTAGCGGTGAGGCTAGTCGTAGAAAAGTATATCGTAGGGCCGACATTATTAAACTAATGAAAACAGACCCAGAGCGTTATCAAGCTTTATCAGAGGAAATCTTTAGAGCATACGCGGAGGGTCGAGTAAAATAATCTATTAGGAGATTAACATGGCTACTGCAACCTATCCCGGCGCAGGCGGTAATACCGCAAAAACAGAGGCAGCTACTTTTATTCCAGAAATCTGGAGTGATGAGATTGTCGCTGCTTACCAAAAGAACCTGAAGTTGGCTCCCCTTGTCAAGAAACTCTCTATGAGTGGCAAGAAGGGCGACAAGCTTCACATCCCTAAGCCCGTACGTGGCGATGCAAATGCTAAGGCTGCTGATACGGCAGTTACTATCATTGCTAACACCGAAGGCGAACTCACTATCGACATCGATCGACACTTTGAGTACTCACGTCTCATCGAAGACATCGTCGAAGTACAGGCTTTAAACAGCTTACGTCAGTTTTACACTGAAGACGCTGGTTACGCTCTGGCTACCAAAATTGACACAGACCTCCACTCTTGTGGTACTGGTTTTGGTGATGGTGGTGCAATTGTGTTTGCTTCTGCTGTAGCTCCTACGGACTACCAGCACACTGGCTGTTTTATGAACACCAATAACACAACGACTCAGTACACAGACGACACTATTGATGGTGTTGCTGGAGATGAGTTCACTGATCGATTCTTCCGTGATATGATTCAGAAGATGGACGACAATAACGTACCGATGGAAAGTCGCGTACTTATTATCCCACCAGCTACTCGAAATGCAATTATGGGTATTGATCGTTACGTGTCTTCTGACTTCGTAGGCGGTCAGGCAGTTCAGTCTGGGCTTATCGGTAACTTGTACGGCGTAGATGTTTATGTATCTGCCAACTGTGCTACTATCGAAACTGCTGCCGCAAACTCAGCAGCTTCTGTAGACACTCGTGCAGCACTTTTGTTCCACAAAGACGCTATCGTCCTTGCAGAGCAGCAGTCAGTACGTTCACAAACCCAGTACAAGCAGGAATACTTGTCAACTCTGTACACGGCTGATTGTCTGTACGGTGTTCAGGTGTATCGTCCTGAAGCTGGTTTCGTTCTCGCAGTACCTTCTGCGTAATGAACTCTACGGGGGTCGCTTAGGCCCCCTTTTTCTTTTTTTGTTTTCTTTAGCTGGAGCAGTCTATGGGTATCTTTAGAGGTACTGGGGGTACTGGTGACGCGACTACAGACGCTACTGCGTCCCAAGTTGGGACTGATGCGGCGACTGCTTCAACTAAAGCAAACGAGGCAAGTTCAAGTGCAACTAATGCAGCAACATCTGAAACTAATGCTGGCAACTCTGCTACAGCGGCTGCGTCTTCTGCAAGCGGTGCTTCTACATCAGCGTCCAACGCTTCAACCTCCGCAACAGCATCGTCTAACAGTGCAACAGCGGCAGCGTCTAGCGCAACAGCAGCGTCTAACAGCGCAACAGCAGCGGCAGGAAGCGCCACGGATGCATCGAATACCTTAAGCTCTGCTGCACTTAAAGCCAACAACTTATCCGATTTAGCAAACGCAGCGACTGCCAGAACTAACTTAGGTTTAGGGACAGCGGCTACGACTGCTGCTTCTGCTTATGCCACAGCAGCCCAAGGTTCTACCGCAGATGCAGCTTTAGCAGCCTCAGCAGTTTCAACCTTTGGTGGAACCTTAGTAGATGATGCAGATGCAGCAGCAGCTAGGACTACCTTAGGATTAGGCACAGCAGCAACCACAGCAGCCAGTGCTTACGCTACAGCAGCCCAAGGTTCTACCGCAGATGCAGCTTTGGTAGCATCAACAGTTTCTACTTACGGTGCGTCTTTAATTGACGACGCGAACGCAGGAGCAGCCAGGACTACTCTAGGCTTAGGAACAGCAGCAACCACAGCAGCCAGTGCTTACGCTACAGCAGCCCAAGGTTCTACTGCTGACGCAGCTTTGGCAGCTTCTGCTGTATCAACTTTTGGTGGTACTCTGGTTGACGACGCAGATGCAGCAGCAGCGAGAACCACATTAGGACTTGGGTCAGCCGCTACGACTGCTTCTTCGGCTTACGCTACAGCAGCACAGGGAGATACTGCTGACGCAGCTTTGGCAGCTTCTGCTGTATCAACTTTTGGTGGTACTCTGATTGATGATGCTAACGCAGGAGCAGCTAGGACTACTCTAGGCTTAGGCACAGTAGCAACTACGGCTGCTTCAGCGTACGCCACAGCAGCCCAAGGAACACTAGCTGCTTCGGCACTACAGTCAACTTCAACACTAAACGCAGACAAAATGACAACTGGTACGCTCTTAGGCGGCACTTACTAAAGGAATTAAACAATGGCTACAACAATTGTAACTAAATTTGGATCAGACGCACCCGCAGCCTCCGACATAGTAAGAGGTGAGCTGGCAGTAGACACAGAAAACGGACGGCTGTACACAGAGAACGCAGCGGGTGCCGTTGTTGAACTAGGGTTGAAGCCTGAGGCAGACGTAACGCTTGCAGACGGTGCAGACCTTATTACCGCTTCAGCAGGAACAAGCAACCTAAGATTAGGTGTCAACGCAGGTAACTCCATTGCAAGCGGTGGTAATTATAATACTGTCGTAGGCGATGAGGCAGGTACTGCGATTACTACTGGTGATGAGAATACATTTGTAGGTTATCGTTCAGGAGATGCCTTAAATACTGGAACTAAAAACGTAGCAATAGGCAATGACTCTCTTAGTGCCGATACTCTTGGTAGTAATTCAGTTGCAATTGGTAGAGCCGCATTAGCAAACCAAAACTTTACTTCAGCGACGGATACTTACAACACAGCAGTTGGAGCAAGAGCAGGAGTTGAAGTAACCACGGGCATTCAAAACACACTCATTGGTGGTGCAGCAGGCGATGCACTTAATACCTCAAGTTACAACACAGTTGCAGGTTATTCCGCTTTATCATCAGACACAAAGGGCGAGAGAAGCACCGCATTTGGACATGAGGCATTAGCTACACAAAACTTTACTTCACAGACTGTCACTGGTAACACGGCCCTTGGCTTCCAAGCGGGTAGATTAATCACTACAGGCGCAAACAACACATTAGTTGGGGCAGAAACAGGCGACCAAATCACTACAGGCGCTAACAACACAGCAGTTGGTACAAGTGCTTTAGGCGCAAACACTACAGGCATACAAAACGTAGCGATTGGTGCAGAATCTGCCGAAGCAACTACAACAGGAAATTATAACGTAGCTATTGGCTATCGCTCTTTAGAATCAAATACAACTGGGTCGCAAAATGTAGCCATTGGCAGATCTGCTATGGAGTCTAATACAACCGCAAATGACAACACAGCAGTTGGCTTTGCGGCTCTGGAAGTGAACACCACGGGCGCAAATAACACAGCAGTGGGTAAAAGTGCTTTAGTCGCAAACACCACAGGTGCTCAAAACACCGCAGTGGGTACTCTAGCAAGTGATGCGATTACAACAGGTACAGAAAATGCCTCTTTAGGGTATTGGAGTTTATCTGACAACACGACCGGAAGCTACAACACCGCCTTGGGAAGCAGGGCGATGAAAGCAAACACAACAGCAGATAATAACACAGCAGTTGGTTATAGTGCTTTATTCGCAAACACCACAGGCTCCATTAATGTAGCAGTGGGTCATAATGCAGGAGCCGCAGTAACCACAGGCGTTGAAAACACCTTAATCGGTGGCCTAGCAGGCGATGCTCTTACTGATGCTGATGGTAATGTGGCTTTGGGAACTTATGCTCTTAGTAGTGACACTTTAGGTTCAAGAGCAGTTGCTATTGGTCACGGAGCATTGCTTACACAAAACTTTACAAGTGCAACTAATAATTACAACGTTGGTGTAGGTCATAGTGCAGGCAGGGCAGTCACTACAGGTGCAGAAAACACCCTCATCGGTGGTCTAGCAGGTGATGCCCTGACTGACGCTGATTACAACGTGGCTGTTGGCTCTCAAGCTTTAAGTTCTGACACGTTAGGCTCAGGGAATACAGCTATTGGTAGAGCTGCTTTATTTAGTCAAAATTTTACAAGTGCCACAACTTCGTATAACACAGCGGTTGGCTATGGTGCAGGAAGTGCAGTAACCACAGGCATTCATAACACCCTTATTGGTGGCTTGGCAGGTGATGCTCTAACTGATGCTGACTCAAACACCGCAATTGGTTACAACACTTTGACCACCAACACGCTTGGTAGTGCCTGTACTGCGGTGGGTAGTGGGGCTTTGTGGGGACATAATGTTACATCTGCCGCACAAACTTTCAACACAGCGGTTGGCTATGACGCAGGTAATCAAGTAACCACAGGCATTTACAATACGCTCATAGGTGGCCTTGCTGGTGATGCACTTGCAGATGCTGATTATAATGTTGCTGTTGGTGCCCAAGCTTTAACTTCCGATACACTAGGTTCTAGGTCTGTAGCAATTGGAAATAACGCCCTTTTTACTCAAAACTTCACTTCAGCTACAAACGCATACAATACAGCAGTGGGATTCAGTGCAGGTGAAACATTAACCATAGGCACAGAAAATACCTTAATAGGGGCCTTAGCTGGAGACAGTCTTACAGACTCTGACTTTAACGTAGCTGTAGGATCAGAAGCCTTAACTAGTGAAACACTGGGTAACAGGTCTGTTGCAATAGGTACAGCAGCGTTAAAAGATCAAAACCTTACAAGTGCGACAAACGCATATAGCGTAGCCGTTGGCCATCATGCTGGTACTAATATAACTACGGGGATTATTAATACTCTTGTAGGTGGCTTAGCAGGTGATGAGCTTACAGTTGGTAACTCTAATACTGCGCTAGGTTACCAAGCTTTAAGCGGAGACACTAAAGGTAATAAATCTGTAGCCATAGGTGTCCAAGCTTTACAGAATCAAAACTTCACCTCAGCTACAGATGCTCACAACATAGCAATAGGTTTTTATGCAGGTCTATCAGTAACTACGGGCGTTAACAACACCCTGATTGGTGGTCTTGCAGGTAATGACGTAACCACAGGCATTAACAACACATTCGTGGGTAATCTTGCAGGCGAGGCTACTGATGATGGTAATAATAATACTGCTGTAGGTAAGTCCGCACTGTCTGCAAACTGTGCAGATGCAAATACAGCTATTGGTAACTCTGCCGCCATTAGCTGTACAGGCGCAGATAACACCGTATTAGGATATTACGCAGCAGGACAGCTCACTTCAGGTAGTCGTAATTTAATTTTAGGACATGAGTCAGGTTCTAGTTTATTTAGTAACGGTTTATTTCAAGTAACTACTCACAATGACCGCATAGTATTAGGCACTACTGAAGCAACAAATGCTTACATACAAATTGATTGGACAGTAGTATCTGACGAAAGAGACAAAACAGAAATACAGGATGTTAGTCAAGGTTTAGACTTTGTAAAACAACTGCGTCCTATCTCTTATAAGTTTAGGACAAGCAGAGATGACGCTACTCCAAAAGGTAATACTAAGTATGGGTTTAGCGCACAAGATGTATTGGCCCTTGAAGGCTCAAGTCCAGTTATCGTGGATAATGAAGAATCAGATAAATTAAAATTAACTTCTGCCCACATAATCCCTGTATTAACTAAAGCCATTCAAGAGCAACAAGCATTGATTGAATCATTAACCGCAAGAATCACAACTTTAGAAGGATAACAACTATGAGCGAAGATAGAACAGCAGAAGAATGTGCAGCAGACTTCATGGCAATGGGTGACAGCATTAGTCTCATTACCGCGATTATCGCAGGAGACTCTATGGCGGATGAAGAAGCCGCAGACCGACAGGATTGTGTTGACAGAAATGTCGCGCACCTTGAAATCATGAAAGCTAAAGAAGATTGGGGTAGCGAAAGTTTTACAGCTACTGACTCAGCTATTAGCGCTGGAAAAGGATACACAGCATCATGAGCGAAATAGAACGAACAGCAGAAGAAAAAGCACAGATGTACTCAGCAATGTTAGGCAGCGTTAGTGTTATCACAAATGCCTTAGATGCTGATAATGACTTCTGTTCTGACATAACAGCCGAAGAAGTTAAAGATCGTATCATGCGTAGCTCTGGGTACTGTTCTGCTGGCGTAGCTCTTGACGATTGGGGCAGCGAAGACATGTCAACAATTAATGCAGCTATTGCCGCTGCTGAAGCCGCTTAAGGAAAACGATAAATGCAGGAAGAAGCAAAAGTCGCAGTGGACGCGCTGGCGGTAACTACTACAGTGTCCACTCTAATGGGCTGGCTCCCTGCTGTGGCTGCTGCTTTGAGCATTGTATGGACTGTCGTTAGGATCTTTGAGACTAACACAATTCAAAACCTAATCCACAAAAAGAAGGACTCTTAATGTGGAGTACATTGATCTTATTGGATCAATCTGGCCCATCTTTGTGGGCTTCATTGTGCTTGTCCTTACGTTGGGCAAGCTAATGTCCCGTATGGACGTAGCGGAAGAAAAGATTAAAACTTTGTTTGACTTGTGGAACAAGCGTAATGATTGATAAGCTCATAGGGCCTGTTACGGGCTTGCTGGACAAGTTTATACCCGATGCTGACACTAAGGCTAAGTTGGCGCATGAAATTGCTACCATGTCGCAGAAATACGCGCAAGAAAGTGCGTTGGCGCAGGTAGAAGTCAACAAAGTAGAAGCTGCTCACAAGTCGCTGTTTGTGTCCGGCTGGAGGCCAGCAGTAGGCTGGGTGTGCGTCTTAGGTATGTTTGGGAACTTTATTACTATCCCCTTTAGCAACTTTGTTTTAGCGTTGCTTGAGTTAGACATAGTTATACCTTTAGTTCCTCTGGAGACCATGATGCCCGTGTTGATGGGAATGTTAGGCTTAGGTGCAATGAGAACTTACGAGAAGAAATCAGGGGTGTCTAAGTAATGGCTTACAAGAGACTTACTAAGCAACAGTGGGATAGCCTGCCTTCCTACAAGAAGTATCAGATGAGGGCTAATACTCCTGATTTGTACAACTACTATCAAGATAGGTATGTGCCTAAAGCAGAGCCTGTGGCTAAAAGAGAAGAACCCACTACTACTGAGAAACGTAGAGAAACTTTTAACGCACAGGGACAAGTTATTTACGACCGTGGCGATACATTTGACCGCTACACCGGAGAAGATTTAGATAATACAGACCCAAGCTCCTCTGTCCAAAACTTTATGAGAGGAATGGGAGAGTACTTTGATCGTTTAAACGTAAGTAAAGACATCAGAGAAACAACTACTGCGTTTGTTTTAGGTCTTCAGGGAATGGAGCGTAACCTGTTTGAAGTAGGTATTCGACAGGTACTAGAGCAGCTTGACACAGGTGCAGAAAACATAAACAACCCGTTGAACGAAGGGTTCATAGGTGGTTTAGAATACTTAGAAAACTTTGCACCCTCTTTGTACGACTATTTTAACGATATGTTTGGGGACAATGAAACCTTGTCTCGTTCAGAAGTAGGAGATGCTTTTGGAATTAGCAAAGAAGATTTAGAAGTAGAAGCAGCAGGCCCTACCCAAAGTCAAATAACAGGTAAAGGATCTTCAAAAAAGATCTATGACAAAGAAGGTAACCTTGTTCGTTTAACCTATGACGGAGAAGTTTACACACAAGACGACAGTGGTCAGTGGGTAACACAGGCTCCTCAAGAAAGCACAGGTGACGGAGGAGTCACTGTTCTTCCGGCGGAAATAACATACACTGATGGGACGGAAATTGCTGAACCAGATACTTCTGAAGAAACTAAAGTAGTTCCTTATATTCCTTATGAGCTTCCTGAGAACGAAGAAGTAGACGTAACGGAGTTAACTGAAGAACAACAGACAGACATCTGGCCTGAGATTGAAAAAGCTTTAAAGAAAATTCCCGGTGCTGTAGGGAAAGTTATCTTTGGCCCTAAAGGTATGCCGGGTAGTGTAGACGATTGGATAAAGTGGGTAGACGAAACACTACAGGCTCAGATGGGTCCTGATAATCTTCCTTTTCCTATATCTATTACTTTCGACCCAGCCAAAGGAACATTTTTAGACCTTAAAATTCCTGTTAATTTTGACGTAAACGGAAACCCCATAAGAATACCTCTTTTTGATGAAGCTGGTACTTTTGTAGGCGGGGAACTAATGAAGGACGCAGTAGTAAACGCTGCTGGAGAAATCCTAGGTCCTCTTGGAAAAATAGGTGAAATTTTAACAGACGGCAAAGGAAATATCTTTGTTGATATTAAAGACATAGGTGAAGTCCTTCTTGACGATCTTACTTTAAATGATGATGGGTCTATCACAGGCTCTTCGACAGCAACGGTAGCAATAGGAAACTTATTTCTAAACCCAGACACAGGAGAATGGGAAGAAGAAGTAGAAGCTTCTCTTGAGGACATAGGTTTAGACGACGGCGATGAAGACGGTCTAGCAGACACTACTGATGGTGATACTACTGACGGTGACGAACTAGGCGGCTTAACCGACGACCCAGACGAAGACCCTACACCTCCTGCAAAAGCACCCAGAGGAAGATTAATTACCGATAAAGACGGAAACCCCGTTAGAATAATAGGAACAGACGGAACTAACTACGTTTTAGACGGAGAGGGTCAGTGGGTTGCTGCTGCTGTAGGAGAAGGAGACGGAGGAGAAACTGTTCTACCGGGGACTACTACAGGAGTTACTGAAGACACTGATGATGGACTAGCCAATGACATTGATGTCCCAGCGGACCCAGTAGACAAATTACCTAGTGATATAAAAGAAGTAGAAGTTTTTGAAGGTGACAATGGTGGTGACAACGGTGGTACTGTAGACAATGGTGGTACTACAGGCACTGGAGGCGCTGGACTTACTCCTTTTGATCCTAATGATTTAGACGGGGATGGTGTACCTGATAATTTGGGTGATCCGTTTTTAGGTGACATCGGTGGTGACATCGGTGGTGACATCGGTGGTGACATCGGTGGTGACATCGGTGGTGACGATGATAAACCTGTAGGCACTGGAGGCGCTGGACTTACTCCTTTTGATCCTAATGACTTAGATGGAGATGGTGTACCTGACGACACTGTAGACCCTCTTGTAACCAATGGAGACCCAGATGATGTCATTGTAACCAATGGTGGTGACAATGGTGGTGACGATGGTGGTGACGATGGTGGTGACGATGGAGACCCAGATGATCCTGTAGTTGGTGGCCCTGTAATAGTCGAAGGAGGCCCAGAAGAGCCTGAAGGCGGAGGAGACCCAGAAGAACCCCTAGTTGGAGCAACAGGACCAGCAGGAGCAGCAGGAGCAGGCGGAGCAGCAGGTAGAGACGCACCTAGAGGTGGCATGATGGGCGGCTTAAGTTATAATCTTCCGGGGTTCGTAGGAGTCCAGTACCAACCAAAAGACTACACTGCTGAACTTGACCGAATCATTAATGAAAGTTTGTTTAAAGGAATGATCTAGTGACTTATTTAGATTTAGTTAACAATGTACTTAGAAGGATACGTGAAACAGAGGTTTCTTCTGTTCAGTCTACTGCTTACAGCAAGCTAATCGGAGACCTTATTAATGACGCTAAGGACCTCGTAGAAACCTCGTGGGACTGGTCTGCACTTAGGACTACCCTTACGATTACTACTACGGCTGACGTATTCAACTACTCTTTAACAGGTAGCCAGAATAACATCAAAGAACTAAACGTTTTGAACGATACGTCAAACTTAATAATGCAGTACCAGACTAACAACTGGTTTGACTCACAGTTTCTCTTAGGAAACCCTGTCTCTGGTTCACCTCTGTACTACACGTACAACGGTGTTGACTCAGACGGTGACACGTTAATCGATGTTTACCCTAAGCCAGACGGAGTTTACTCCTTACGTTTTAACTGTGCTTTGCGTAATGGTGACTTAAGTGCTGACACTGACACTATTAAGATACCAGCGATGCCTGTAGTGCATCTTGCGGTGGCCTTTGCTACACGAGAACGTGGAGAAACTGGTGGTACTTCTGCTGCTGAGTACTTCTCAATGGCCAACAAGTACTTGTCCGATGCCATTGCTATGGACGCCGCTAGACACCCCGAAGAAACTATCTTCTACACGCCTTAAGGTACTTATATGGCACAAGAACTTAAAAGTATTAATCTTGTAGCACCCGCGTTCCAAGGCATCAACACTGAGGACGCACCGTTAGCTCAGGACCCTTCTTTTGCTGAAACAGCAGACAACGCTGTTATTGACAAAAGAGGGCGTATTGCTGCACGTAAAGGCCACCTAGTCATTACAACTAACAAGACGCAGTTAGGTAGTGACTCCCTAAGTGCTATAAAAGAGTTTAGAGACGACGCTGGTAACACTAAGATCTTCTCTGTGGGCAACAACAAGATCCTCAGTGGTACAACCACACTAGCTGATGAGACTCCGGGTAGCTACACGATCAACGCTGACAACTGGAAGATGGTCAACTTTAATGACAGCATCTACTTCTTTCAGCGTGGGTTTCAGCCTCTGATATACAACGTAACTGCTTCAGGGACATCTGGAGGCGCTAACAGTAACGTAGTAACACTAGGCTCTGTCAATAGTGCAGCGGGTGTTGCTTCAACAATGTACGGGAATGAAGTCCTAGCAGCTTACGGTAGACTCTGGACTGCTGACTTTGCTACAGATAAATCAACTGTTTATTGGTCTGATCTTTTGATTGGTCATGACTGGCTAGGTGGGACCTCTGGTTCCATTAACTTGTCTAAAGTATGGCCCGACGGTCACGATGAAGTTGTAGCACTAGCTGCCCATAATAATAAATTGATTATTTTTGGTAAGCGTAGTATCGTAG
>Ga0208134_1002093_pt1 | contig 10982 bp, 12 predicted proteins | sample VirMetDEL_Mar_31_FD_184515 | JGI IMG/M metagenome (GOLD analysis project Ga0208134, IMG submission 184515) | Aqueous microbial communities from the Delaware River and Bay under freshwater to marine salinity gradient to study organic matter... | ecosystem: Environmental > Aquatic > Marine >... | reverse complement strand
TTAGGGTACTGCCAAAATTACCATTGGAAGATGGGATCCACAATTTAAAAATGGTGTTACCTAAATGTTGGTTTGACGCAGAAACAACTAAACCATTAATAGCTGCATTAAGACATCATCATCGAAAGTTTAACGACAAGATGAGAATTTTTAGTGAAAAACCCGTTAAGGATTTTAGCTCACACGCTTGCGATGCTGCAAGATACATGGCTATATCTTTATCGGAATTACCAAGACAAAAATTAGCCGAACAGCAAACAGCTCAAAGCGAATATTCAATACACAAGGAGAAATAGATTATGGGAGGAGTAGCAAAAGCAATAATAAAACCTTTTATGCCATCGGCACCAGCGATGCCAGCAATACCAGAACCACAACCATTGCCAGAAGCACCAAAGTACGATGACACAGCTAGAGAAGAAGAAGTAGCAGAAAAAAGAGCTGCTATTAGAAGAAATAGAAAAGGCAGAGGCTCTACAATATTAACAACAGCTGATGGTTTAGAAGATGATGAAACCACAACTAAGAAAACTTTATTAGGAGGTTAGTATGGGAGGAGTTAAGAAAATTATAGATAAAGGTGTTAAGCAAGGAATTTTCAAAAAAGTAGAGCCAAAACTTAAAACTCCAGAAGAAGGAAAAGAAACTTCTAAACGATTAGATAAAGTTCTTACTAAAAACGCTGATGAAGGTAACGAAGCAGCTGCTGCATTATTGATTAAAAGAAAAGGTAGAAGAAAAACAATATTAACATCTGCTAGTGGTTTAGACGAGGATGAAACTTCTACTAAAAAAACAATGTTAGGAGGATAGTATGGGTGGAGCAAGTAGTAGTTCAAGTGGTGGCGGATCAAACAGATATGAACCACCACAGAAAAAAAATCCAGTAGCAGAATTTGTAAAAGGTGGTGGAGTAACTGGAACTATTGTTAAAGGTGTTGTTAAAGCTGGTAAAGCTATCAAGCAAGATTATAAAACAAGAAAAACTAATGAAGCATTATTAGGTTCGTCTGATTATCAAGGTGGAAAAACTTTTAGCAGTTCTACAGTTAATACTGGTGGTAACAATGATAGAGGCGGTAATGATAATCCTATTCTTTCAACTAATACAGAAGCTACAAACCAAGTTGCATCATCTGGAATTGTTACAAATACTGGAATAGTTGCACCAGCTCCAACTACAGCTGAAGTATCACAAGCAACATCAACAATGATGTCGGATGCAGAAATATCTGTAGCAAATAAAAAAAAAGGTAGATCAACTACAATTTTATCCAGAGCAACGGGTTTAGGAAATTCAAATTTAAACACAACTAAAAAAACATTGGGAGCATAGATGGCAGACAATCCAAAAGCAAAAATGGTAATAGAGAGATACAAAACTCTCAAAGCACAAAGAGTTACCTGGGAAGATCATTGGCAAGAACTTGCTGATTATTTTTTACCAAGAAAAGCAAACATCACAGAAAAGCATACTCCAGGCGACAAGCGACACGATCAAGTATTTGATGGTACAGCAACTCACGCTTTAGAATTATTATCTTCTTCTTTAAATGGAATGTTAACGAATACAATTTCACCATGGTTTGTTTTAAAATTTAGAAACGCAATGGCAGCTGACAATGATGCAGCTAACGAATGGCTTGAAAGTTGCGCAAAGATTATGCAGCAAGTGTTTGCTAGATCTAATTTTCAACAAGAAGTGTTTGAATTATACCACGAGCTTTTATGCTTTGGTACATCCGCTATGTTTATTACAGATGATGTTAAAGATGATTTAAGATTTAAAACTTTACACATATCAGAAATATTTATTACTGAAGATAGTAAAGGAATGGTTGATAGTTTAACTAGAAGATTTCATCTTAAAAATAAAAACATACCTTCAATGTATGCTGATGCAGATCTTCCAAGAGCCATTTTAACAGATATAGAAAAAGCTCCTTATGAAGATGCTGTTATTATTCATTCAGTTTATCCAAATGATACTCCTATGGGGTATAGCAATAATAAAAATATGGATTGGGTGTCTTGTCATGTTCACGAAAAAACTGGAACATTATTAAGAGAAAGTGGATTTAAAGAATTTCCATACGTTGTTCCTCGTTACCTAAAATCTTCATCAAACGAAATATATGGCAGATCTCCAGCAATGAATGCGTTGCCTGATACGAAGATGTTAAACACAATGTCTAAGACAACAATTAGAGCTGCTCAAAAACAAATTGATCCACCTTTAATGGTTCCCGATGATGGTTTTATTTTACCGATTAGAACTGTTCCTGGCGGATTAAACTTTTATAGATCTGGTACTAGAGAAAGAATTGAACCTTTACAAATAGGCTCAAACAATCCTTTAGGTTTAGCAATGGAAGATCAAAGAAGAAAAGCAATTAGAGAAAACTTCTTTGTCGATCAGTTAATGACAGCACAAGGCCAAAACATGACAGCCACAGAAGTGATGCAAAGAACTGAAGAAAAAATGAGATTACTTGGCCCCGTGTTAGGTAGATTGCAATCTGAATTATTGCAGCCACTAATTACTAGAGCATTTAATTTATTATTAAAAAATAATAAGCTACCGCCAATCCCAGAAGAACTTGGCGATCAAGATGTAGAAATTGAATATGTATCTCCATTAGCTAAAGCTCAAAAAACTCAAGAGCTTTCATCGGTTATGCGTGGAATGGAAATATTTGGTTCATTGCAAAACATAGCACCCGTTTTTGATTATATTGATATTGATGGTTTAGTTTCTCACATTCAAGAAGTGTTAGGCTTACCCGCAAAAATTATGAGATCAAAAGCTGAAGTACAACAAAAGCAACAAGAAAAACAACAACAAGAAATGGAACAAATGCAATTACAACAAGCGCAGCAAGTCGCAGAAAGTGCTGGCAAAGTAGCTCCAGCTTTAAAGGTTCTAGGTGGACAGTAAAGATCTTAAACAATTAGAACTTAACTATAAAAAAGTTTTTAACTCTGAAGAAGGCAAACAAGTCTTAGAAGATTTAAAAAAAAGATGCAGCTTTTATTCTACGTCACATATTAAAGGTGATAGTCACGAAAGCGCATTTTTAGAAGGCACAAGATCAGTAGTCTTGTTTATTAATAATATGCTTACAAAAAAACCCATGGAGGATAAATGAGCAGCGAAACAAACCAGGTAGCAGTTGAGCCTACAAGCCAAGTGTCTGCGGAAACACAAACAACAACATTAACACCAGAAACAGTAGTAACAGATTGGAAAGCAAGTCTTTCTGATGAAATTAGATCTGATAAATCTTTAGAAAATATTAAAGATGTAGAAGGTTTAGCAAAATCTTATGTTCACGCACAAAAATTAGTTGGAGCTGATAAAATTCCAGTACCCAATAAATTTGCTACAGAAAAAGATTGGGATGCAGTTTACGAAAAACTTGGCAGACCCGCAGATGCTACTGGTTATAAATATGATTTACCAGAAGATCAAAATCTTGATACTGAAGCATTAAATAATTTTTCAACTCAAGCGCATAAACTTGGATTACTTCCTGGTCAAGCAAATGGTGTGGTAAAATTTTATAATGAAATGACAGCTGCATCTTTACAACAAAGTGAAAGCACAGCCGTTGCAGCAAGAGAAGCAAGCACTACTGAACTTAAAAAAGAGTGGGGTCAAGCATACGATCAAAAAATAGCACAAGCTGCAAATCTTGCAACATCTGTTGGAGCAAATAAATTGTTAGATGCTAATATGGCAGATGGAACTAAACTTGGAGATCATCCAGTTATGATAAAAGCATTTGCAGAGTTAGCTAGTAAAATGGGAGAGGATAGTATTACTCAATCCTCTGGGCCAACTTATCAAACACCAGCTCAATTAGAAAAAGAAATTGGAGAATTAATGATGCCTGGAACTGCATATTGGGATAAACATCATCCTAATCACAAAGCAGCAATAGAAGAAGTAAAAATATTAATGCACAAGAAAAATAACGAAAGTATCTAAAAATTTTGGCTTTACGAGAAAAGAAAAAATCTGTATAGCTAAATTATTGGGATAATCGATAGACCCCAAAAGACATTAGGAAAGACTAACATCTAAAAGATGTAAAAGCCAGGTTTCGACCCGCAAGGATAATCAGCCGTTTAACATAAACATAAACATAACCAAAAAAGGAGATTAGTATGTCTAATCAAATTACTACTTCCTTTGTAGAGCAGTATAGTTCAAATGTAACTATGCTTTCTCAACAAATGGGAAGTAAATTAAGAGGTTCTGTTGACGTGGAAACTATAACTGGCAAGAACGCATTTTTTGACCAAGTTGGAGTAACTGCTGCTCAACTAAGAACTAGCAGACACGGAGACACTCCACAGATTGATACACCACATAGCAGAAGAAGATTATCTCTTTCTGATTATGAGTGGGCAGATTTAGTGGATGATACAGATAAAGTAAGAATGTTGGTTGATCCAACTTCAAGTTACGCAAAAGCAGCAGCGGCAGCAATGAATAGAAGTCTTGATGATGTTATCATCGATGCTTTGAACGCATCAGCTCAAACTGGTGTATCTGGCGCAACTGGAGTTCCATTACCTTCAACTCAAAAGTTCGCAACTTCAAACCAATCAGATGGTTTAACTGTAGCAAAACTTTTAGCAGCGAAGAAAAACCTTGATCTAAATGATGTTGATCCTTCTTTAAAAAGATACATCGTTTGTTCTCCACAACAAATCGCAGATCTATTAGCTATAACAAGTGTTACTTCTTCGGATTTCAATACTGTTAAAGCTCTTGCACAAGGGGATGTTTCATCTTTCTTGGGATTTGAGTTTATTGTGTCAAACAGATTAAAGTTAGATGCAACTAATACTGACGACAGATTAATTTTTGCTTACACAGAAGATGCTATTAAATTAGGTATTGGAAGTGACATTAAAGCAAACATTACTGAAAGAGCTGACAAATCTTATTCTACTCAAGTTTACTACGCTATGTCTTTAGGCGCAGTAAGAATGGAAGAAAAAAAGGTTTTTCAAATCCCTTGTCACGAATAATAATAATACTTAGGAGAAAATAAATGACTACACTAAATACAGACTTAGTAGCAAACTCTTTAGCTTCACCTCAAGTTCTTAATGACGCTGCCGAATTACATGGCGTTTTAAGAACAGCTTGTGGAACTGTTGAATTAGCTGCTGGCGATAGTACAGATGACGATGTTGTTTTGTTAGCACCTATCTCAAGTAAAGCAACGATCTCTCAACTTTTTGTTGGATCAGATACACTTGGTGGTTCTTGCACATTCAATGTTGGCATTCACAATTACGATGGCACAGTTGCTGATGAAGATGCTTTTGCAACTTCTGTAGCTGATGCTGCTGCAATGACAGACGTAAGACATGAAGTAGCTACAATTGACACAGTTGGAAAAAAACTGTGGGAATTAGCTGGTTTAAGTTCAGATCCAGGAGGATTGTTATATATTTCTATAACATTTGACGCAACTGGTGGAACTGCTGGTACGGTTTCATGGAATATTAATTACGCAGTTAATTAATAAATAAAATTTTAAGCGGGGGAAGCGAGAGTGGAACCCGCTTAGAGTACATGATTAAGAAAACAGATAAACCAAAAACCATTACTCACTTACATAGTGGAAATTATATTTACAGATACGTTTTGGTTGACAGATTTAAAATTGACACAAAAAACCATTTTGGTTTTGATAAAAAGTTAGAATTAACTGAAGCTGAAATATTTTCTTTAGTTACACCAAGAAAATTAAGAAGAAAATATATAATTAAAAAGGATCACAAATGAGTTTATATAAAAACATGAATGCTAGAAAAAAAGCTGGAACTTCGAGACCAAAATCAAAAAGTACAGTATCAGCAAAATCTTATGCAAATATGAAAGCTGGTTTTCCAAATAGTAAAAAAAATAAAGGTAAAGCATAATGGCTAGTGTTATTCAAATTTGTAATTCTGCTTTAAACCAATTAGGAGCTAGTTCAATTACAGCTTTAACTGAAAATTCTAAAAATGCTAGATTGTGTAACGAAAGATATGAAACAATTAGAGACGCAGTATTTAGATCTCATCCCTGGAATTGTTTAGTTAAAAGAGTTCAATTGGCACAAGACACAGATACTCCAGCTTGGGGTTTTACTTACCAATACACATTACCTTCTGATTGTCTAAGAGTATTACAAATTAAAGATTATAATTTAGATTATAAAATTGAAGGTAGAAAATTATTAATAAATGAAAGTGAAGTTTATTTAATTTATTCTGCACAAATTACCGATGTTAATGAATTAGATGTTTTATTAAGAGAAACAATATCTGCGGGTTTAGCTTCAGATATTTCTTATGCCATTACTGCTAATCTACAAGTTACAAAATTGATGACAGAAAAATATGGTTTAAAATTATCAGAAGCAAGACATACAGACGCTAGCGAAGGATATAACACAGATCCAACACTAGGTAATACAGATCAAGTAATATCAGAAGATTTCTTAAACAGTAGATACTAATTATGCCTAAACAACTTTTAAGCATACCTAGCTTTACGGCTGGGGAGCTTTCATCCTCTATGGAGGGTAGAACAGATTTTGCCAAGTATTTTAATGGCGCAACTAATATTGAAAATTTTGTTGTATTACCTCACGGGCCAATTACAAGACGACCAGGCACTTATTTTGTATCTGAAATTAAAAATTCAGCTGCAAAAACTAGATTAATTCCTTTTACATTTTCAACAACACAAACTTACATCTTAGAATTTGGTAATAATTATATTAGATTTTTTAAAGATAGCGGACAAATAACTGAAGGTGATGTAACTATATCTGCAATTACAAAAGCTAATCCAGGAGTAGTTACTGCAAATAGTCATGGTTTTGCTAACGGAGATTTTGTAAATATATCTTCTGTTGTTGGTATGACAGAAGTAAATGGTAAAACTTTTAAAGTAGCTAACAAGGCAACTAACACTTTTGAATTAACTGACGTAGATGGAAATAATGTTAATACATCTAGCTTTACAACTTACTCATCTGGTGGTGATGCAAATAGAATTTATCAAATCACAACTGAATATACTACTTCACAACTCTTTGATTTAAAATTTGCGCAATCTGCTGACGTGATGTACTTATGTCATCCCGATCACGAAGTATCCAAACTTTCGAGAACGGGGCATACTTCTTGGAGTTTAGATGAAGTTAATTTTACTAATGGTGCATATTTAGATACAAATATAACTACCACAACATTTGTTTTATCTGCTCACACAGTTGGAACTGGTAGAACTTTAACAGCTAGTGCAGTTACTGGAATTAATAATAACAGCGGATTTCTTACTACTGATGTTGGAAGATTAGTAAGATTTAGAGACGGTTATGGCAAAATAACTGCAAGAACAAGTACGACAGTTGTTACTGTTGAAATATTAGAAGATATGGGTTCTACAAGTTCTTCTGTTGATTGGCAATTAGGTGCTTTTTCAGATACCACGGGTCATCCATCTTCAGTTTCTTTCTTTGAACAAAGATTAGTATTTGCAGCAACTACCGATCAACCTCAAACTATGTTTTTCTCAAAGTCTGGAGATTATGAAAATATGGGATCGGGAACTAACGATGATGATGCTATGGTTTATACAATCGCATCTAATCAAGTTAATGCCATCAAATCTTTGAAAGCGACAAGAACTTTAATCTGTATGACAACGGGTGGAGAATATGCAGTATCTTCTGGAAACGCTACAGCAATTACACCTACAAATATTTCTATTGTAAAACAATCTAACTATGGTTCAGCTGGTGTTGATGCTTTATCTATTGGAAACGCAACTATTTTTTTACAACGTGCTAAAAGAAAATTAAGAGAACTGGCTTATAACTTTGATACAGACGGATACGTAGCACCCGATCTTACTATACTTGCAGATCACATAACTGAAACTGGTATAGTTCAAATGGATTATCAACAAGAACCTTATTCTGTAGTATGGGCCGCAAGAACAGACGGAGTATTATCGGGTTTAACTTATAATAGATTGGAAAATGTTGTTGCTTGGCATCGTCATATTATCGGTGGTAAATCAGACACGACAAAAAATATTATTCAACAACAAATAGCTTTTACTGCAAATGCTACAACCGTTAATACTACCAATAATACAATTACTATAACTTCTCATGGTTTATCTACTGGAGATCCAGTTTATTATTATACAGCTTCTAATGTTATTGGGGGATTAAATATTTCTAATTTATATTATGTAATTAGAATAGATGCTAACACAATTAAACTTGCAACTACTGCTACTAAAGCTACAGCGGGAACTGCTATATCATTTACTACTGCGCCTGGTTCAGACATTACTCAATACATTTATCAAGGTATAAATATTTCATCTAATTTTATTTATTCTTTAGCTCATGGTTTTAAAACGGGAGATATTTTTTATTATGATAATACTGGAACCTCGATTGGTGGATTAGTTGAAAATAAAAAATACTACATTGAGAAAATAGATAACAATCAATTTAAACTTTATTCAGATAAAATTTTAAATTCAGTTGTTAATTTAACATCAGCTCATACAAGTAAACAAACTGATAATATTTTAACTTATGCTAAAGTTGAAAGTGTAGCTGTAATTGACGGTGATACTGATGAAGATCAAGTTTGGGTTATAGTTCAAAGATGGATTAATGGAACTGTTAGACGTTTTGTTGAATATTTTACTCCATTTGATTTTTCAAAAGATGTAACTGCATTTCATTATTTAGATAGTGGTTTAAGTTATATTGGTGAAGAAACTTCTACATTAAGTGGTTTAGATCATTTAGAAGGTGAAGTTGTTGATATTATTGGTGAAGGTTCAACACAAACTGGTAAAACTGTATCAGATGGTGGTATCACATTAGATAATTCAACTGAACAAGCAAAAGTTGGTTTGCTTTATACTTCTGATTTACAAACAATGAGATTGGATGAAGGTTATACAGAAACCACTCAAACTAAAACTAAAAGGATTTACGATTTATCTATTAGATTTCAAGACACAGTTGGAGCTAGCGTGGGGCCAAACGCTGCAACCTTAACAGCAATAGACTTTAGAGCTTCTGGATCTCCAATGAATTTACCTATTCCATTATTTACTGGAGATAAATCTGTTGAATTTGATACGGGTTACGGCACAGAAGGCTTAGTTTACATTCAACAACCCCAAGCACTACCTATGACAATACTAGGTATTTACCCAAGATTGGAGACAGAAAGTGTCTAATATTGATTTTGTACCATTCGAAAACGAACACGCACACTATATTTTAGATCAAGGTTTAAACTCAAAATTATTAGAGTTGAGACCAGAGCATAGAAAGTATGCTTATTATTTAAAAGAAGTTGGGATGTCGTTTACTGGAATGTTGGATAACAAACCCATTGCGGCTGGAGGAGTGTTTCCACTCTGGGAAGGTGTAGCCGAAGGGTGGGTCTTGGCTACAAAAGAAATAAATAACTATCCAATAACATTTTCAAAAGTTATTAAATTTAGGTGCGATATGCTTTTAAAAAATAATAATTTTAAAAGATTTCAAACAAGTGTCAAAGCAGATTGTGATGTAGCCATCAGATTTGCAAAATTTTTAGGTTTAAAGGAAGAAGGATTGATGAAGAACTACGGGCCAGATGGATCAGACTTTTACAGATTTGCGAGGATTTTATAATGAGTTTTTTTGGAGATATATATGCGGGTAAAGCTGAACAAGCAGCAGCAAACTATAACGCAGACATAATTGAAAATAATAAAAAGATTAAACTTGAAGAAGCTAAACAGATTATGTCTGTTCACAATGAATTTAATCTTCCTCAATTTGATAAAACAGTTGAAGAAATACAAGGTGCAACAACAGTAAATTACGCAACGAGTGGTGTTGAATTATCGGGTACAGCTATTGAAGCTCTTTATGCACAAGAATTAGATTTACAAAGAGATAGAGATACTATGACTTTTAATGCAGAGAACGCTAGAGACAGATCAGAAAACGAAGCAATTATGATGCAAGCTGAAGCAGATCTTCAAAGATACAGAGGCAAAGTTGCTAAGAAAAGATCTTACTTTGAAGCGGGTCAAAGTTTATTAAACACAGTAGCAACATTTAGTTAGGAAAATTATGGCAATAAAATTATACAAATCACAATTAACACCTACCACTCAATCTTCAAATGTAGAAAATAAAGCATTTGTAAGTATGGCAGAAGCGGGATCCATTGGTAAAGCCTGGAAAGGCATGGTTAGATCTGGCGAACAACTTTACGCTAAACACCAGGATATAAAAACTGATAACGAAGTTTTAGAAAGAACTAAAGAAGTTATGAATGGTTCAGATAAGTTTGAAGGTTTATCTACTACAAAATTAAATGCGTCTAATATGAGTGACCCAGATGCTGCTGGTAAATTATATAATGATAATTGGCAAAATATTTTTGATAACGTCAATGGTTCTCTATCAGGCAAACAAGCTCAAAGAAAATTTAAAAACTGGATGACACAACAAAATATTAAAGATGTTAATGCTATTACATCAGCATCAACAACTAATATGATTAATGCTCAAAGACTTAATACTTTAGATCAAATAGAAACTTTAAAAAAATCTGTAATATTTGGAACATCATTAGAAAGTGAAATAGCTGCAAAAGATTTATCAGATAAATTAGGATCAAAAAAATACGCAGAAATTTTTGGTAATGAATTACAAACTGTTATTAAACAAACTAATAACGAAATAGCATTTACTGGTTATAAAAGAATGCCTTACACGCAAAAAGATAAAGTGTTAGCAGCAGCTAAAAAAGATAAAAGAATTACCGCAGAAGATTTGGTAAAATTAGAAAATCATTTTAAAACTTCTGGAGAAACATCAACTAAATTTATTAGTTCAGAATTAACTAAAATGGATGAAATGGCTACT
>Ga0208134_1002091_pt1 | contig 10983 bp, 4 predicted proteins | sample VirMetDEL_Mar_31_FD_184515 | JGI IMG/M metagenome (GOLD analysis project Ga0208134, IMG submission 184515) | Aqueous microbial communities from the Delaware River and Bay under freshwater to marine salinity gradient to study organic matter... | ecosystem: Environmental > Aquatic > Marine >... | reverse complement strand
GGGGAATTTCCGGAATTTCCGGGAATTTCCGGGAATTTCCGGAATTTCGTCAAAATCGGTCCAAAAAAGCACTGTTTTTTTATACATTTATAAGCGATTACAGCCTGTAAATCAGAAAAAACCCCGAATTTTCCCACGGGATTTTCCGGGGATTTTCCGGGATTTTCCGGGATTTTCCGGGATTTCCCGAAATTTCCCGGATTTCGCGAAAACATAATTTTCACAATTTAGTGAAATTCCAGAAAGCTCACAATTTTTGTAAAGGTATATTATACTATGTGTTGTACGTTATATTACATATTACACTTTGCATAACAAAAACACGCCTACAGGTGAGAAATTAATCTCGTATATACATACGTGTAATAATATATAGCAAGGTATAGCTAACGGTGTAAGGCATTGTTTGCTATATTACTTTGTGGTATACCTTTCCGTACTAGTTTTACCGTGTGCAACCAGTCTTTCACACAGAATTGTATTACCGAAATTTTTGTCGCAACGTAACTATGTTCTACTATTAACTCTACGTGTATACCTTTATTTTCGGAAAGGAAAACGTAGTTATGTAAGTAACCTTATGTACTACAGGAATTCACGATAATACGAATCCTATATACGTGCATGTATGTTTCGCTTATATGGTTTGGGGTAAGTATTACTACAAACCCTGTAAAAAGGAAAGGTACTACCGGAGTGTACTACGTAGTTAAGTGATTTACTACCCTGTTTACCTCTCGTAATACATATGATGTTAAGTAATCAACTACAACCAACACTACTTATCGTTACGATATGTCTTACATTTTAGTGTTGTTGTCTGTTGCGTCATAAACTACAGTTTCGGAAAGGTATACCCTGTACAGGCATACTATATGTACTAATAGTATGCGGGGAGTAGACCATACATGACATACAACCGGATTCTATTCGCTGGTTTGTCGTGATTGTTTTCCACGTAAATACAGTGTGAATATACCAGGAAAGGTGTATACGCAACATACACTGTGTATGCACTTAACTAACTACATACAGTTTGTGTAATGCGATTACCCACTACGGGACCATACTTGGAGTACACACATTACGTTAACGTCTTTCCTGGAAAACGGAGTGTTACCTTACGCACAACACACCATACATCAAAAGGCGTACATTCAAGGATACACGTGTTATCATAAATGGCAAAACATTGTACGCGATACATACACGTAACATAACTTGTACAATGTAAGTTACGGTGTACTGCTTTTTAAAAACGTGATTATGTTGCTATTGTAATAACTACAGAAAATATGTATTACATCCAGGCGTAGTATCGTATAATGTTTCACAATTTAAGTTTTTTGTTTTTTGTTTGTTTGCCATCTACGTAATTAATGTTTACAGGAAAGGTTTCATAACGTATGTACGTACCAGCATTCCCTGTACGCGATGTTCACTGTATAACATTGTACGTATATATACACATCATCTTTCCTAACAAGTTAATACATATTACGTATCAAACGCAAAACATACAATAAGTAATACAACCTGTACAGTCCGAAGTTAAGTTCTTACACATGTAAAGTTTGTTCTTTCGTGTGATTTGTTTTCTTATACACGTACGTAGTCAAGTAGGAAAGGTGCATTACATACGTATGCTATGCATCATTACATGTCTTCCCAATAGTATTCAATATCACTACGTGTAAAAAACGTAGTTTAACAAACGCATAAAACGAACGACAGTACGTACGCGTATATAGCTTTTATATTCATTCCATCACATATCAATTACATAACGGTGGGTGGTGTATTCTTCAAGCGGTGGACAAGGCGTACCCTTAAATTCATTTTTGTTGTTTGGTTGTTGTTGATTATGACATAAGCCAGCTACTTAAGGAAAGGTTACTACCAGGATCACATAAGGTAATACATGCTATGCTTACATGTATAGTGTAAAACATGTAGTTCAGTTGTTAATAAATAACGTATATACGGCGTGACGCATTACCCACGTATACATATATGGTATATACGATTTACATAACTTACGTTAATTATATCCCGTATTTATTAAACCCGTGTACTAAGTATACGTATCACGTACATGTAACACCTTTCCCATGTATATAAAAACACCGTTACGTGCTGACGCACATAATGAGTAAACTAAAATTATAGTAATACGCAGATACATAGTGTATACATCCATTGTTACCTTATGTACTAAAAACCACGTGTAATGCCTTACATACAAAATGTAAGAATACGTAACCACACCGTGTCTTATAAATTTAGCTACATGTACATCGATATCTAATTTTTTGTTTAAGTATTTTATGTATCCACGTAAAGTTTAATGTTAAACGTATACACGGAAAGGTGTAACGCTCGTATTCGTATACGGGTTTGTATATCAACTTAACTTGTAGCCCTGTCTTCCCTAAAATCCTAAATTCGGAAGAATATCCCCCACTCACGCAACACCATAAAAAAGTAGAGTATGTTAGCTTTCGTAATATATATATATACATCAAAACATGTACAGGTCGTAGACGTGTATGTGTAATACACGGCACTGTGTTATAGTATTAAGAAAAGTAGTTACCACATCTCCATAAGTAATAACATGTTACATGCATGTGTGGTTGATGTATGTAGCGTTATTACGGAGTATATACAGGAAAGGTATATGGGTGTACTGCCGTACGGTATTAACCTTTCCTACATATATTAAAAGCAATACGTAATATTGACACACAAACATAAAAATTAGAAATTATATTGTACTTGCTTACATCAGAGGTAAAGAAATACACCCGCATTATTTAAGAGGCATATGTAGTACGTTTAAATATACGTACTGTCCACTTACGTACTATAATCTTTAGGCTGGATTTTCTTAAACGCACATGAATTCGTATTACACACTACATCAATAAAGAGAAGCTTACGGTTTACGTAATGCCATAATTCGTGCGTGTTATATATACGTGTAAGTATGTAAGGTCTCGTTGTTTTGGGATTGGTTCCATAGTCTTATAGGATGTACTACAGGAAAGGTATAATCTGTCACAACGTTGAGCATGAAAATACTGTATGTGAAGATGTTACTAGTAATATATGCTGGATACTCGACTAACCCTGTGGCATGTATTTATTGGTTCCATGATTTTATTCTTCTTTATATCATTACAGGAAAGGTGTACACATAAACATACGGTATATCAGGCGCAGTTTGTAACGGGTGCACTTACCCAGCCAGTGTGTGTGTACGACCGATTATACTTGTCTTGTATGTACTGTCCGTGTATACCATATATGCGTATATAATCTGTAATGCAATGTCTACAAAAAGTAGAAATCCGTTGTACGCGTTACGTAGATACAGTACTGCATTACATAGTCTATTAGTGTTATTTTTTGATGTGTTTACAGTGTGTGTGCTACTTCCGGAAAGGTACTACAACATACGTACCGTACGATGCGTACTTATCTAACGCCGCACTAACAATGTAACGTTACCTACCTCGACAGGATGATATATACAGCATTACGTGTATAATTATGTACATCCAATATAACGATAACGTACTGTCAATCATTGTACCCGGGGTAAGTGTATGTCACATGAACATTTCTATTATGTTTTTTGGAGTGTGTTAATTCCTCACTTCCAAAAATTCAGGAAAGGTGTTGCGCTAAGTACATACAATATATGTTGCATATATCGTGTGTACTAAAATACTTTTATATTGTATGTAACCCTACCATAAAAATAAGTATGCATAAACTGTAAAGCATACATGTCGCTGACATCCTATACGTGTGTACATGACGTTTTGATGTGTTTACATAAACACAACGTATACTACTACAGGTACGGTATTTCACCTTTCCTTTAAAATGTTATATGCTACAAAAATAATCGGGAATGAAAACAACAAAAAATTGAGGTAACCGTATCCACATACCGACATGTACCTTTTACACATAGTGCCGTCACGTGTATACTTAACGGTATTGAAAAAAAATAAATGCATGTAGTTCGTTAAGATCCTATATTCTTATATAAAGCTGTCCCACGTTGCGAGTTCATTATGTAATGCGTATTAACAAGTTGCAGAATCTTACCTATACAGATAACATTAATAAAATAAAAAAGGATGGTACATTAATTTACATCGGATTTACGTGACACCTTTCCTGTAAGTATTCTACACACGTACATCGTAATGAAACCAAACAAACTCATACTATTATAACACGCTATTAATATACGTAGCATACAAGTAACGTGTATATTGCATGTGTACATAGTAATCACTGAACTTACGTGTACCGTTTATGATTTGCTTCTACCTTGAAATTACGCACATTACTTGTTGTGATGATTTTGATAGGTATCGTCACGGTGTACATACTGGAAAGGTATACAATGTAAACATGTAGGCTAGTGAACATATACTATACGTGTACTATTATTTTGTGTTACGGGTGCACTTTCACTACTTTACGTGTTAACGTTACTTTAATACATAACATACTACGTACCTATAGAGATATACCTTTCCTGAACAGTATTACGTGTTGTCAGGGCAAACAATCACAAACAAAAAATACTAATACGTGTACCTTCACATAAAGGGTTACGGATTTCATATTTTTTCTGGGTATGTGTATTTACTGAAATAAGCACGCTAATGTACACCATTGTTCAAGTACCACCATTTACGTGCAGGTACGTCCTGCCAGACCACTACCCGTGTACACGTTGTAAGTCCCTAACAATTACAAACGTACTAAACACGGATAACCTAAGGGGGGCCATTTGCTGTATATCCCAGTTACTAGCAATAACCGTGTAGCACCTTTCATGTATTACATATACTGCTATGTATTAAAACAATTAAAGCACTCCCGACAAGGTATGTATACGGTGTTAATATATAACAACGATAATATGTACAGCTAGTATGTAATGTTACTTGCAACAGATGTAAATTGTACACCGGGAGTACACACTTACATATTGTATGTTTGTTTTTCAATTGTTTTCGTTGTTACGGAATATGCAATACCAACAGTACTACAGGAAAGGTACACATATATTACAGTACGTATGTCACGTACTGGTTTATATACTGTACAATTTTTTTAAGGTGTACATAATATACACATTACCAACAACTACATACAAATGGTATGTACAAATACTCACCAAACGTAAAAACATAACATAGTGATCTGCAAATGTATTCACCGTGGACGTAACTTAAAATATAGTATATAAATTTTTTAAGTATTGTAGTACACATAGCGTAATTTTATCCTGGAAAGGTTTACTTACGTCCCAGGGGGTTACGTATTAAAAAAAACGCACTATTGTTTTGCTATAAGTAACACTGGTAAAAACAGTTATGTAAAAAAAACCTTTCCAGTAAGTTATTATTACACAATAACATGCCCCCGTGAAGCTTAGATTAAATAACTATCATGTATTAAATACCGCGTATATTGGGTATTCACATATATATGTAGTGACATGTTATACTACATACTGATATACGTATATTGGGTTGTACCAATATCAGGCGTATACCGGGAGAACTCCCCGAGATGAACGCATACACAATGTATTTGCAAATATAAGTAATACCTTTCCTGGTAAGTGTTTATATCATTTACGTAATGACAATAAACAACCATCAAAGGGACAGTGTAACGCAATTATGGATATCGCCCGCAAACCTTTCCTAAAAAAGTAGCAGTTAATAATAATCATATAATAAAGAATATAAAGTAAGTGTTTCGAAGTGAGTACAACGTATTGCTGGTGACATACTGTTCTTAATCTACTACGGGCGTTTACTATATACGTTCACATATGCACACATTGCTGTATACGGGTATGGCTTCTTACTCACCTGGGATACACCTTTCCGTACAGGACTTTTATTACTATGCGTAATAATGGAAAATCCTTCAAAAATAAAGTAAGGGCTGTTAGTATATTATACATACTAACGTAATCTCATACATTTATTTTTGGTTAACCGGTGTATCGTAAACGTAAAATGTGTAATGTGTTTAATACACAAAGTTGCACTTCATGTGTTTCCCATTGCGCTAATACCTGTATAGGGTAGACGTACATACACGGTAGGAGGGTGTTTGAATGTAATTCCCGGTATAACAGTATACTGAAATAAAGTAAACTAATTACCACGTAGTAAGGCATGCTTGTATCTCTGCGTAACACGACCATGCTTGATGTGAGACAATACAGTACATTATGCGTGGTACATTACACATGTTACAATGTGTTCTACATAGTGAGGTTTGTCGTTACTATTCACAAAAATAAATCGTGAGTTGGAAAGGTGTGTGGGGCAATGCATATTAACATAAGGTATGTATCTACCTGCTACGTTACGATAACTATGTAACGGGAGTTATTACCACGTGGAGACATTTATTGTTACTATTAATATTCGTGTATGTGTATAGTATGTGTAAACGTAGTACAGCTTGTTTTTAGTTTTTATGTTTGGTGTTAGTTTACGCGTTTTGTAATGTTCCAGGAAAGGTATACGTGAAGGTTATTTACTTTCTATATTGTAAAAAACATGCTAGAACCTGCAGGATTATATTTTACTGTTAGTAACAAACGAATATGCTTTTAAGTACACGTTTTTACCTGATACACGAAATAGTGTCAAACCTTTCCAATGTGTATAATACATTACATGGTTAAAACAAAATAAAAAGCAGTAGCTTACTAACCTGTTTATGATCTAGCGTAATCAACTATCTGTTACGTATTTAAACCTTCGTGATAAGTGAATATACCCATGACAGTTGATGTTATGTATAATAACCTTTCCTATAGGTTGCGTATATGATATCGGGTATACAACAAACACTACAACCCGTACATATACACCACGCCGGGGGATTACAATTTAACAGCAGTTTTGTTCCTAACAATAACGTACCATCATACACAAATGTATTACACAATTACGTGTATATAAGGACATCCCCTTTTAGTATATGTGTGTTACGTACGTGCAATACCCCCGACGGTTATGTACGGCATATTTTGCTGTATGATGTTTTGTTTGTTTGTACACGGCAGTACATATATATCCACGGAAAGGTTATGTAGTATACTCTCCACGTAAAATATTAAGCATGTAATAATTATATACATCCTCCAACATTATACGTACAATACCTTTCCAAGTACGTTACCAGGGAGCATTTACTGTCACCACTAAAATACGGGAAATGAACATACATTACTCGTAAGAAATATTATTACAAGTATATCTGGGAATACATGTCTACGTAGGTGTGCATTTATACGCGGTACGTACGGTACTATGTATGTATACATTGCACTTACACAATAAACACAGAAAGCGTGTTACCAGGTAATAAGCTTGCGCTATAAGGGGTTGCACCTTTCCACGGGACGTCTACCGGATACACTTAAAACACACAAACATAAAAATCGAATTAAAGTATTGCTGTTGGTAAACTACATAAGTGTGTGTGCGTGTTAACGTGTATTACATATTACACAGTATTATTCCTTTTTAAAAAGTAACGATAAGGTACATAGCTGCATACATCCATTGTATGCCCATATACTTTGTACGAGTTTATGCTGTTGTGCCGATACAACGTAGTAAACTTTTACAGCGCGTATGAGATGCCTTGTGTATGTAGAAACATATTCACCGGTATAACCAATCTCCCGCAATGTAGGTACATCTTTCCGGAAATGAGCCTGTGCGTACGTATTGCAATAATCCGGCACACATAAACAGTCACTCGTGCTTTAGTACCTAGGCGTGAACCTCTTTTATTGTACACATGTACATGGTAGTATTCCATAAAACCAACACCATATGTCTTGTGAACTATGGCATGTGTTTGCCTCGGGGAGATGTGTATGTTAACTAAATGTATGCACAGCATAACAACGTACTTGTATATATGTAGTAACATGTTACGCGTACATACTGTAATTTTATAGTAATCGTATTACTGTTACGTATGCGTATATTTTTTGTTTTACTAACATGTTCTTTACATACTGCATTTAAACTGGAAAGGTTATCAACACACCTTTCCAAGTTAAGTTTACACATTTTAATAATAATGTACCCCTCACATGTTAGTATACGACCCTCCGGCTTTTGTTCAGGTCTTACCCAGTATTGAATTAATTGCTAGTAGTATGCTTATACACGTTATCAAAAGTCCGCGTACGTAAATCAGTCACGCCAGTACTGCATATTCTGTAGTGCCGTATAACTATAATACACGTGTACACTTTATAGATGTACAATCCGTACGGTTGGTTTTTACGTGACCATACTCACACTGTATACGTATTATGTGAAACAAAACAATGCAGTACACCGTATGTAGTTTACTACTCGTTAACGTTAGAGTGTACATGTTGTTACCTTTCCAACAGAGCAAGTAACGTACTTACAAGAACAACTCAATGAAAACCAAATATAGTGCGGTACGTGCATTGCGTATTGATGAGGTTTGTGCGCTGTATAACATAATAGATACCTACACGATATTATACGCGTACGGTGCACGACGTTGCCATAAAAAGTTACAAGTATCAAAAAATGTATACACACGGTGTCACTTATATTTTTTATATATGTGGAGTAACTACAATCCCGTTCAGATACATTTTTTAGGAAAGGTAAGTACGCTGTTCTTTAAAACAGCACGTGTAGCATTGCATTGCAGTACGTTACTACTCGCGTACCGTTTTGTTTACTGCAGGGGTTTGTATTCTTTCTCGGAAAGGTGGCATACTACGTGTACTTACAGTAAGTTTTAATAAAGATGCAATACATGTACAAGCGTTAATATTAGACTGCATTTTGTATACACCGTGAGCATGAATTGTACCCCGTGGCGGATACACCTTTCCTAGCCTGTACGTATGTAACCAACCTCACACAAACAGAACGATTAAAATTAAATAATCATACGTTACAGGTAGTCTTGTTAAGTGCACTAAACACAACGTACGTTACGACATGGCTGTTACCTTTATCGCGTACGTGATTTGATGTATACACGATATACATCCATGTCATTACAGGAAAGGTTCACACCGGGAGGTTATTGTTTTACGTAACATACATGTACGTGTGCCTTATACAAGGAGTAACATTTTTATGTTTGAGGTATTCCCCGTGTGTACAAATCAGTATCCCTGGAAAGGTACACACGCAATCCTAGGTGTAGTAAAGTATAACTGCATTACAAACTTGCAAGTATAAGTTGTGTGCGCGTGTAACAAGACATATACCATAACAAAAAATGTGTGTGTCGTATGTACTCCCATACAGTGTAGGTTACGTAACTTTTTACAATGTGACGTAACGTGTCCGTAACGCGCTGTTTTTACTTTATTTTTATGCGATAGCATACTATGGACGTTTAGTCCTTCCGGAAAGGTATCACCCCCGTCGTGTAGTACACACACTACACATGTTCTGTGTAAGATACTAATCCACTGTTGTTATATACGTCTGCGCAGTAGGTGCACCTTTCCGTAGACAGTACATAGCAAACAATAGAATACAAAATTAAACTACGCAATTAAGTGTTACATGTGCTGTGATGGACTACGTTAATATTCAATGCAGTGCACATATACAACTTTATTGAAACTTACATAAGCTGTATAATAATTTAGATGCTTGTGGTTTCATGATTGTAGGTCTGCAACAGCGCTGATACACTACATGTACACAAACGATACTGTTTTAAATACATGCTGCATACTACGCGTTCGTTGCATGTATTACTGATTGCGCATAGCAGGTGTAAGTGTAACCGACGCTACTCAAAAATAATGAGTTACATTTACGTATTAGTTTTTGTTAATGGTATATTACCGGGGATTACCAGGAAAGGCGTATTACGTTATGTAGTCCTTTTATGGAGATACCTTTCCAGTTTATACGTATACTTTTGTTAACCACGTAATCTACAAGTAATACAACGTGTATAGAAATAGGGTATACAACTTAAACGTTGTGTGTGTAATGAATATCTACCGCGGTTTTGTATGCTACAGGGTGTTCCACGTACGCAACAAGTTACACGGTATACGTTATATGTATTGTGCGTTACTGGATGTTATTACTGTGCTACATGGAATAAATACTTGTACCGTAAGGGCGTATGCAACAATGTAAATTGTGCGTTATGTAACATGGATTTGTTTTTAATGTTGCTTGGTGTGATGTACTGTGCATGTACACGGTATACAAGGAAAGGTACTACCATAAACAGGGTGGTAATGTATGCACCACTGTGTATATTGCAACGGTATAACACACCGTACGTGTAAAGTACACAAAGTTTATGCAAAGCTGTTTTAACGGCATTGCAGCATGTACATCTTTAATTTACGCTCTGTAGAGGCTTATAAACATACAATGTAAAGCAGTGTACGCTTGTTACAGGATAACATACGTAACCATACGTATATGTTACATGAATTAAAACTTATTGCTTGTTGGTAGCATTTTACTACGTGTAATCACGTATTGCCAGTATACTTACATAACCTTGCGTGTACGGGAGGTGTAACATTTTTGAAATTACCGGAATTACGAAAATTGTGTTTTCACGAAATTCGGAAAATCCCCGGAAAATTTCGGGAAATCCGGGAAAATTTCGGAAAATCCCGGAAATTCCCGGAAATTCCCCGGAAAATCCCGCGGGAAAATTCGGGGGTTTTTCTTATTTTCAGGCTGTAATCGCTTATACACGTCTGTAAAAAAGTATCTTTTTTGGACCGATTTTGGCGAAATTCCGGAAATTCCCGGAAATTCCCGGAAATTCCGGAAATTCCCCGGGACAAATTTGTGCAATTTCGGGAAATTCGGGAAATTCGTCCCCGAAAAAACATGATTTTTACAGAAACCGCTCTGC
>Ga0208134_1002090_pt1 | contig 10987 bp, 10 predicted proteins | sample VirMetDEL_Mar_31_FD_184515 | JGI IMG/M metagenome (GOLD analysis project Ga0208134, IMG submission 184515) | Aqueous microbial communities from the Delaware River and Bay under freshwater to marine salinity gradient to study organic matter... | ecosystem: Environmental > Aquatic > Marine >... | reverse complement strand
GATTGGAAATTAGGAAGTTTTAGGTTAGATATACAAGCAGACGGAAGAAGATAATGGCAAAAATAGTATTAGCATTTACAAGACCTAGTAAAGAATACAGTCAACCAGTGGCTGATGCTTTAATTAGGGATCTTGACGGACTAGTACAAAAATTAAATTCTACCTTTCAACAAGATTTAAGAGAAGAACAACAAAGATTAACATGGTTTAGTACAGGGGGAAGTAGTGGCTAATAGATATAAGAACGCACAATTTGATTTAAATTCAACTAACAAGACAGACATTTATACTTGTCCATCTAACTCAAGAGCTATTGTACAAAATATACATACAGCTAATGTTGGTGGTGGTAACGTTGAAATAAAAGCTTTTATATATGATAACTCTGCAACGACTAGTTTTCAATTTGCAGAACACACTGTAAATAGTGGTAACTCAAAGTCGATAGCTGATGGTACAATTATATTAGAAGAGAGTGACAAACTACAACTGCAAGCAGCTACGGCTGATGTTTTTGAAGGTACAGTTGCAATATTAGAATTTGATAGAACATAGGAGAAAAATGAAAACGTTATACCCAGAGAAGATTATAGAAACTATATCAAACCTTAAAACTGGTGAGGTATATAAAAATGATGAAGAATGGAAGGAAAAAGGCGTAAAAGAAGAGGACATTAGAAGGGATGTTAAAGTTATTATGCCAAGCCTTGATTTATTCGGAGAAACCAAGTAAAGTAATAATTCAGGTTTTCCCTGCTTACTAATTAATTAATTATGACAATATCTAGAGGACAAATGAAAAGACAATTATATATGGGTGGCGGAATTATGGATGTTGTGCCTAGAGAACCCGCTATATTTGGTGGTATTAAAAAAGCTTTTAAAAAAGCAACCAACGTTGTCAAAGATGTTGTAAGCTCTGATATAGGTAAAGCAGCATTATTAGCTGCAGGTGCTTATTATGCTCCAGGTTTTGGAATAAAAGCTCAAGGAGGGCTTGGCGCTTTTGGAAGTATGTTAAAAAAGAAAGCAGCTGGAATGGTTCCAGAGTTTTTATCTGGTAAGACAGGCACAGCTTTAGGAATAACTGCATTAGGTGGATTATTTGGTGGAGCTATGGCAGGTAAATCAGAAGAAGAGGTAGAAGCTCTTACTAGAGATGTACCAGCTTTAAAATCATATTTAACTCAATACTATACTAATTTAAATCCTGAACTAAGAAACCAACCAGAAAAAGTAGAAGAATTTGTTAACTCTCAAATAACAGAATATAATCAAGGTAAAGGCGGTTATGCTATGGGTGGTAGAATAGGTTATGATAGTGGAACTCCAGATCCAAAGATTCCAGAAGAATTTTTAGAAGATTTAAAAAGACGAAAACTTAACGAAATGTTAGATCAGTATTATAGATTTCAAGAGGACTACGAAAGAAGAAAAGATATGGCCCCAACTCAAGAAGCAGCTAACGGTGGCAGAATGCAATACGCGTTAGGCGACACTGCAAGCCAGAATGCTATGCAAGCAGCGGGCATCGAGGGGCTACCTATGAGACAAAACCCTAAAGGTGTACAAGAACTAGATTTAAGAGATAAAGGTGGATTTATACCACCAGTTGGTATAAAAGAAAAAGAAGATGATATCCCAGCGATGTTATCTAATAACGAATTTGTATTTACAGCTGACGCTGTAAGAGGCATGGGAGACGGAGACGTTGAACTAGGCGCTCAAAGGATGTACGATCAAATGAAAACATTAGAAGAAGGTGGAAGAGTATAATGGCAGAAATCCAAACAGTAAGAAATGCACCAGCAGAGTTTATAGAAGCAGGCGGTAAAACTTATTTAGATGATCTTACAAAAGCAATAGGCGGTTTTAAAGGACAAGACTTATCTCAAATTATGGGTCAACAGTATGTTGCTGGACCCGGAGCATTAACAACACAAGCTGAAGGATTAGCAGGAGGACTTGGAAGTTTTGCACCTTTTTTACAAAATGCACAAGGATTAACAGGGCCACAAGCTTATCAAAATTACATGTCGCCGTATCAACAAGATATTATTGATACAACATTAGCAGAGTATGATGTGCAAGCACAAAAAGGTTTACCAGGATTAGCAGCTCAAGCTACAGCTTCAGGAAATTTAGGTGGTGGTAGAGAGGGTGTTCAATTAGCAGAATACCAAGCAACATCAGATAGAAACAGAGCAGCATTACAAGCTCAATTATTAGGTCAAGGATTTGGTCAAGCTCAACAACAAGCAGGGCTAGATTTTAATAGAAATTTAAATTTAGCGCAACAATCACCTGCATTGTTAGGACAACAGATAGGTGCATTAACAACATTAGGTGGTCAACAACAAGCAAGACAACAACAATTATTATCAGCGCAACAACAATTAGATCAAAGAACAGCCTTCCAACCCTTGGAAGCTGCTGAAAGATTTGGATCTGGTGTTACAGGATTAATCGCAGGATATCCTGGTGGAGAAAAAACTATGACATCTCCTTCACCTACTGCATTACAAACAGGTTTAAGTACAGGTGCTACATTAGCTGGTATCTATAGATTGATACAAGGAAATTAATAATGAGTAGAACATTAAAAAGACCTATGTTTAGAAAAGGTGGCGAAGTCATGGAAGGTATTATGACTGGCATTAAACCTAGAGAAAATTATGCTGATGGTCCTATTGATCCTTCTGTTCAAAAAAGTATTGATATGGCTAGATCAGTTTATGATCCTATCTATTCAGGTATGGCTCCAACGAAAGATGAAATACTTACTAAACTATTAATTACAGGTGGTTTAAGAGGTATGTCTCAAACAGGAGGTGGAGGAACTTTAGGTAATTTAGCTAAAGCTTTTCAAGAACCAACAGAGCAAGCTTTAAGCGAGTCTTTCGCTGGTAAAAGAGCAGGACAACAATCTGCATTAAAAGCTGCTGAGTTTGGTTTAGGTTTAAAATCAGCTTCAGAATTACAAAGAATTAAAAGTGCTGGTGCGAACAAAACATATGAATCAGGTACAATACCTGCGATAACAAAACAAATTATGAGTGCATTAGGAAAAAATGCTTTGACTGAAGATGCTCAACAATTAGCAGTAAATATAGCTCCTAAGATTGCAAGAATACAACAAGCAGAACTTAAAAATCCTAATATTTTATATCAAGGTATATTACAAATGGATGATAAAGATCCAAGTCAACCTGATTTAAATTGGGTGGGAACACAACCAGATGGCGCAGTTTTTATGAATCCTTATGATAGACTTTTTTATATAAAAGATGGCGACAGCTTCTATCCTGCAGATCAAAGAACATACGGAAAACCTGCTAAGGAGGGTTAATAATGCCTGTCTATAAGATTCCAAAAAAATCTAATAGTTTTTCTTTAAATACGGAACCTGATGAAATAGAAACATTAGCTCCACCAGAAGACAATAATCAAATTAGTCAGATTAATTCAGCTATGGCAGGTATAGCTTCAGGTATTATTAAAGTACCAGAAGGTGTTATCTCATTAGGTGCAGAACTTATAGATTTAGGATTAGGAACTGATTATGCTGCTAGAGTTGAACAAGCTTTTGATACAATTAATATTTTTGAAGAAACAGCTCAAGAAGCTGCAGCAGGTAAAATTGTTGAAGCTTTGATTCAAATAGGTGTACCTTCAGCAGCAGGTGCAAAGCTTGCAACTACATTAGCTTCTAAAGCAATTAAAGCTAAAAAAGCAGGACGATATTTAAATCCAAGAGCAAAAAATTTATTAAAAGGTTCTGGTAAAGCTAAACAATTAAATAAATTATCTAACAAACAAAAGTTTGCAGCTATAGCAGTTGGTGGCGCAGCAGGTGAAACATTAGTTGCTGATGTAGAAAACATAGGAACGATTGGTGATGTATTTGAAGCAGGTCCAACAGAATTAGATAGAGATGTACAAGCTGATCCTTCGGCTGATGCGGGAAGAAAATTATTAAATAGAATTAAATTTGGTGCTGAAGCCATACCTGCAATATATGCTTTTGCTTCCGCAGGTTCTGGTATTAAGGCTCTAGCAACGCGAGGCAAGGAGCTAGCTTACAGTAACAAAAAATTAGAAAGAACCTTTGATAAAATAGGTAGTTTTTTTAGACCAAGGGGAGCAAGACCTCAAGGAGTCTTTGATGTTCAGAGAAAAGAAAAAGGAAGACTAATGTCTGATACAAATTTTGCTTTAGAAAAAGTAAAAAGAATAGATCAAGATGTAGATAAAATGTTTCCTGAAGTTAAATCTTTTTTAAACAAAACAACAGAAGATGGTAGAGGAGCTTTTTTAAAAGAAATAAATGATCTTATGTTTGAAGGTGATTTAAAAAAAGGTTTACCAGAAGATGCAATAAATAGTTTTATAAAAAGATCTAAAAAGATAGGTGCTAATGCAAAGACAACTAACAATATTATTAAATCTGTTACTGATGTTAGAAATAAATTTAGTGAGTTAATGGATATTACTGCTCAAGGACCTGTAGGTATGACAGCTGCACCTGGTAAAAAATTACAAACTAATCTTAGAGAATTAATGGGAGACAGAGTTAAACAATATATTGGTACAACTTATAGAATATTTCAAAATGAAAATTTTGGTTTTTACTCAAGATATAAACCAACTGATGATGCTGTAATGAAAGCAAAAGAAGTATTTATTAGATATGCAGCTAAAAATAAAAATCCTATTACTGAACAAGAAGCAGAAATGCTTGTTAACAATGTATTGGATCAAGCTAAATCATATAATCCTAAAACTAAACTTCCTACATTTAGATATGATAATTTATCTCAAGGAGCTAGTACACCTGAGAATATAAAAACATTTGCGCAAACTTTAGAAAAAGAATTACCTGATGGATCTAAAGAATTAAAAGTAATAGGTAAAGGAAGTAAAATTTTTAGAAATTTATTTGGTGAAGTAGAAGACGCTAGGTATTCTATTTTTGAAGGTATGAATAGATTAGGAACTATAGCTAGAAAAAATCAAGTGTTTGATGAAATACTAGATGTAGACCAAGCTTTAAAAGATGCAGCTACAGCTACAACACCAGCAGGCGCTAGAGGTTTTTTCTTTTCTTCTCCAGTAGATGCAAGAAAAAGTTTACCTAATAGAGACATTGTAAAAATAGATGACTATGTAGAAGAATATTTTAAAGATGGCGTATTAATAAATAGATTACAAGGCCAGTATACATCAAAAGAAATAGCAGAAGCTTTTGGTAATGCATCAAGAGTTTCACAATGGATGAGAGGAGGAAGTAATAATAATTTTGTAGTAGGCGCATCTTGGGCTTATAGGAATTTATTCTTAACTCCAAAAGCTTTTTCACAATACGCAAAAACAATTTTATCTGTTCCAACTCATTTTAGAAATTTCTTTTCTTCAGCAGGTTTTGCTTTAGCTAATGGGGCTTTAGTTAATCCTGTATATATGGTTAGAGGAATGAATGAAGCTAGAAAAACTTTAAACCTTGGTTTAAGAGATCCAAAAGCTATGGCAAAGTATAGAGAGTATTTAGAGTTAGGTGTAACTAATACAAATGTTAGAATGGGTGATATTAAAAACCTAATGCGTGACGCTAAGTTTTTTGAAAACGGTAATGTTGCAACAGATTCTATTTTAAAACCAATGTTAAATTCTTTAGGTAAAATAGGTGAAGCTACTAAAAGAGCTGGTCGAAAAGGCGCAGCGTTTATGCAAGATGCTTATATTGCAGAAGATGATTTTTGGAAGATTACTATGTATGAAACAGAAGTTGCTAGAAGAGGTGATATATATAGAAAAGCTGGTATTAAAAAAACAGCTCAACAAGTAAAAGAAGAGGCAGCCGATATAGTTAAAAATACAATTCCTAACTATGCTTACGTTGGTGACTTTGTAAGAGCAATGAGAGCAGCTCCACTTGGAAACTTTATGTCATGGCCATCAGAAGTATTTAGAACAGGTTTTGGTGTTATGAAACAAGCTTTAAGAGATATTAGAGATCCTAAAACAGGAAGTTTAAATTATTATACAAGTACAAATCCAATGAAAGGTCAAGGACTTGCTAGATTAGTTGGTGGCTCAACTGCTTTTGCAGCGTTGCCTGCGGGTATCATATATGGAACTAGAGCTATTTTTGGTGTAAGCGATGATGAAGCTAAAGCCGTGCAAGAATCTGGAGTAGCACCATGGTCTAAAAATTCTCAATTAATAGTTACTAAGGATCCTGAAACAGGTGAATTATCTTACAGTGATTGGAGTAGTAATAATGTTTACGATACATTAACTAGACCTTTTACAACTTTATTAAGAGCTGTTCAAAGTGGAATTGATAATGAAGAAGTTTTAATGAAAGGAATCGTAGATGGGTTAACACAAGCTGCAGCAGAAACAGCTGATCCTTTTATTGGTGAATCTATTTTTACAGAAGCAATGACTGATATTGCTGTGAGAAAAGGAAGAACTAGAGATGGTTATCAATTATACACTGAAAATACACCCGACCCTGAAAAATGGATGAGAAGATTTAAACATGTGGTAGCAACTCAAGCACCTCAATATAAACAATTATTAAAAGTTTATAACTCAACAACAGGTCAATTGGACAAAAATGGAGATGTGATTGAAATAGACGACGCTCTTGCTGGTGTGTTTGGATTTAAATTAATACCAGTTAAACCTGAAAAAGCTTTAGGTTTTCATATTAACAAATATCAACAAGGTGTACGTAATTCTAGAAAAGAATTTACTGGCGGACCAGAGGGAACTATAAAACCAATGAAAACAAGTAATGAAGTTATTGAAAGATTTTTTATAGCTAACAAAGCTTTATTTGATAATGGTAAAAAAATGAAGGGACATATTAATAATGTAGAAACAATGGGTGTATCAAAAGGTAAGGTAGGTGAGGTTTTTAGTAAAAGAGGATATTCTTCTGATTTTAGATATTTAAATGGTGGAATATTTAAACCTTATTATCCAAGTGCAAACATACAAAAAAAGTTTATTGAAATAGCTCAAGATACAAACCAACCTAATCCTTTTCAACAAGCAAGACCTGCTATTGATAAAATGTACAGAGATATGGTTAAACAAAGATTTAATAAAGAATGGACTTTAAAATTAGAAGATTATTTACCAGCAGCAGATCCACAATCTAGAGCACCATTACCCCTTCAACCACAACCAAATCCTCAAGTAGTGAGCTCTATGCAACAACAAACACCTAATGTTATGCAAAGTGGCTTGACACCCACTGAAGGTGCTTTATTATCGGAAGAGGAAAAAATGATAGCACTTAGAAACAGAGGATTAGTTTAATGTCAATTTATAATTTATATAATAATTTAGTAGATTCTGGAAAATATTCCATGGTTCCTAGCAGTAATTATCAACAAAATTTAGAAAATAATATAAAACAAAATTATTCTGGCGTTAATTATTTTAGAAATTCTACTAGCGAAATGGCTAAAGACTATATTAATAGAGCAGAAACACCTACAGGTAAAGCTCTTATGAATTACGTTATGGCTGCCGGAGCTGTTCCTGTAGGAGCGGCAAGTTTTCCATATGATGCGTATCAAGCTTTAAATCGTTATGATAAAGCTCCTGCTCCTGAAATTGGTTTAGATAGTATAGTTCCTGAAAATATGTATAGAGGTAAAACTAATTTTATAGATACTTATAAAAAAGAACAACCTATTAAAGCTGCTTATAATAGAGCAATGGGTATGGTAGATCCTTTAGCAGAAAGTTTAGGTCAAGAGTTAGCAAATTTTAATTTAAAAAATACTTTAAGTAATATGTTTAGTACAAAAGCAAATGCTTCTGAACTACCTTCAGAAAGAAGACAAGCTTCCTCACCTCGAGCAGCTGGCGCTGAATTTATACCTGAAGAAGAAAAAGGTATTTTTTCTCTTGGTGATATTCTTGCAGATCTTGGTAGAAAAGGTGTAGAAGGTTTTAAAGATGTAGCGGGTAGATCAATTGCATCACAAGCTTTAGGTGGAGTTGGAACTATGGCTGGTGGTCCTGTAGTTGGGGGAATAGCAGCTCTTGCAGGTTTATTAACAGGTGGAGATATGTTTAACTCTCCTTACATTGGAGCAGGTGCAGCAACAGTGGACGAATACGGTAATATGTATAGCGCGGAACAACTTGATCAAATGAATGCTAGAGGTGGTTATTATACTGATCCTGCGAGAGCTTCAAGAAGAAGAGATGCGGGTATAATAAACATGATTGAAAGAAGAAATAAAGGTTTATCTTATGGTAAAAACAGATTAGCACAAGAATTAGCGAAACAAGCGAAAGAAGAAGCTGCAAGACAATCTGCAGCAAATGCAATGCAAGATTCAAACAGAGCTGCAGGAACAGGTGGTTATCAAGCAGGATATAGTGATGATTTTATGGAAGGACCAGATCCAAGTGCTTCAAATCAAGATTTAACATCAACAATGGGATCCTCATAATGACTAAAGACAACGCACTACAACGAATAGACTCACACGAAAAACTCTGCAGAATTATGCAGAAACAAACTCACGACAAAATGAATCAATTAGAATCACAAATTACTAGAGTAGAAAGAATATTATTAGTATCTATGGGAGCAGTCATTACAGGTATGGGTGGTGTTATTTTAGTTCTCTTACAAAAACTTTAGATCCAAGCTTTTAAATCTTCGCCCATAATCTCAGATGCAATGTTAACTTTGTTACGTAATGATGTAACAATCTTTGTATCAATAGTATCTTCAGCAATCAAATCAATATACGTCATAGGTTTTTCTTGACCAATACGATCTATTCTAGCTTCTGATTGCATTCTTTTCTCAAGATCATAACCATTAGAATAATAAATCATTGTTGATGCACCTGTAAGTGTAATACCATAACCACCTGTTTGAGGTGTACCTACAATAAATCTAACAGGACTTTCAGGGTCTTGTATTTTTTTAATAGCTTTTTGTCTGTCATCTGTAGACGTGTCGCCATAGTATGTTACCACCGCATTTTCGCCATATTTTTTTGATATAGCCTCTACAATCTTTTTGATATCATATCTATAGTGAGCCCATATAACAGCTTTACCTTCCATCTCTTCTAATACATCCATCAATTGACCAATACGATTGCTTTTAACATCTTGTACTTTGCCATCATTAGATGTGAAATGACCACAAGTTATTTGATGTAATCTCATTAGCTGTGTAATAACTGTAGCTGATGTAACCATCTTACCATTCAAGAATGCAATAGCTTCTTCTTTCATTTGTTTATATAATTTTTTCTGTTCATCTGTTAGCTCTACTGTACGTCTGACAAATGTTTTCTTAGGTAGGTCTAGACAATCATCTTTTAATACACGGTATGAAAAACCTTTTAGTTTATCTGATAACTCTGCAAGATTTCTATAACCTACAACAATCTCTACTGATCGACCTGATACATTAATCTTTCTACAAATAGCGTATCGTGTTCTAAATACATAGTAAGAAGATTGATCTAGTAAGAAAGGATCTAAAAACTGGCACTGTGAATATAAATCTAAGGGTGATTTAGTTACAGGAGAACCTGTAAGTATTCTTCTATACTTTGTATGTTTACTTAGCTTTAATATATTCTGTGTTCTTTTAGCTGATGGGTTTTTAATTGTAGTAGACTCATCAATGCCCATTAAAGTATCATGGCTAGCTAAAAATTTAGCTGCAAACTCTACACCTTTTTTAGTAGAGAATGCTTCTACATTCATAATCAATACATGTAATTCTGCACCTGTAGAAAACAAAGGTTTTAAAGCTTTATCATCAGGTTTAGTTCTCCATAAACCTACTTTTCTTTCTATGTAATCAGGCATATGGTTTGGTATCTCACCATCAAACCAGTTCTTATATACACCTTTAGGTGCCACTATTAATGCACCATTTATTTTGCCAGCGTTATACAGCATAGCAATGTTATCTATTAATACTTTTGATTTACCTGTACCCATTTCCATGAAGTACGCAAAAACTTCTTTATCCCATGACATTTCAAGGGCTTTTTTCTGGTGTGCAAAAGGCTTGCTTTTATATTTGTAATGCATATTATTATTTTACTTTCTATTGTAAGCATATATATTATGTGTTATATAATGTCAAGAAAGTAATTTATGACTGATTATGAAAAGTTAAAATATACAGATAAGAATAGTATAGTATATGTTATTCAAGATGTACCTGGTTCAAAAATAGGAGCACCTAAAATAAATATTATTGGTGCAACCCAATTTGGACAGTTGAAAGTTTTACTTCCAGAAAATTCACAAATTATTTTAAGTCCTAATTATGTAATAACAACTTTAAGAAGTAAGTTAAAAGAATACACTTCTAAAGATTATTTATTACTAACTGGGGATCCAGCTATTATTGGCGTAGCATGTTCAATAGTATCTGATACAACAAATGGTAAGTTTAATTTGTTGAAGTGGGATAAGCAAGAAAGAAGATATTATCCAGTTGAGATTGATTTATATAAAAAATAAATCTTGACTTATTAATAATAAAGTATATATAGAAAGGCGAGAAAGTTATGACGAAAATTGATTATGAAAATGATAGAATACAATCTGTTGAACAGATAGATTCTGCTAAAAGACTATCAGATAAAATATTAGATTTAAAAGATCTAGAAGATGAAGTTGCAAATGCAGAAGAGTCTTTAAAAAAACTTAAAGAAAAAGCAAGAGAAATTTCTTGCATTGAAATTCCAAAGATGATGGATGAAATGCAAATTACAAAATTAAAGCTGAAAGATGGAGAGGCCGTAGAAATCAAAAAAGTTTACGGTGCATCTATTCCTAAAGATCAACAGGAAGCAGCTTTTACATGGCTTCGTAACAACGGTCTAGGTGATATTATTAAAAATGATATTACCGTTACCTTTGGTCGTGGCGAAGATAACAAGGCAGCATCATATGCTGAACTTGCACGAGG
>Ga0208134_1002079_pt1 | contig 11016 bp, 15 predicted proteins | sample VirMetDEL_Mar_31_FD_184515 | JGI IMG/M metagenome (GOLD analysis project Ga0208134, IMG submission 184515) | Aqueous microbial communities from the Delaware River and Bay under freshwater to marine salinity gradient to study organic matter... | ecosystem: Environmental > Aquatic > Marine >... | reverse complement strand
GCATAAGCCGCCCAACCTCGTATCTTAAGTTTAATTGTATCAATCATGGTTAACTGCTTCGTCTGTTACGGTGTGTATTTGTTATTCTTGCTCATGTTCTCGGATGGGGTGAGAATCTGTAGATTGCTGGCTACGTGTAGGCCACTGACCAGCTTACCCTTTATTGGGAGAATGTGATCGACGTGGTAACTGATTCCAGAGATGCACTTTAGGGCGAACGCCTGAGCGTAGACCTCTCTAAGCTCGGCCTTATCAGCCCATACGGGGCAGCGTTCGGCGGCGTTGCGTGCTGCCTGACTTGCGTTAGACCCTGAGTTACAGAACTCGGCGTTCTCTGATCGGTACTTAGCGGTAGAAGCTTTAACTGCCTCGGCGTTTTCTAAGTAGTAACGGTGGCTCTTCTCTGACGTACAGGGCTTACACTGTGCAACTAGGCCATCAGCCCTACCCCTCTTCCTGTGGAAGTGTGAGCTATCCTTCTCGATCTTACATTTTGAACAGACCTTCATAGCTTCTCCTCGGCTGTAGCGTTCTCAAAACTGCTTTGTTTGGTGAAATTGGTGCATCGCATTGCCGAGCTGGTCTACCAAGTGCTCTGTAAGCGCCAGTTCTGTATGGCCGAGATGATACAACGCCATGTGGTAGTACTCGTGCCAGAACGTAGACATTTTGTGCGCTTCTGATACATTCAAGCTTTTAAACGGCGTTTGCAGCTCAATAATCCCTGTATGAAAATTAGCGCGACCCCACGCTTCGTTTTCTGATAACAGAGTGTCGTTGGTCTGTACGCAGATGTCATGGCCTAAAATTGCGTAGCTTTTTGGTATTTTTTTCATGTAAAATCCCTCCTAGGATTGTCGAGCTAGTCGCCGTAGAGCGTGAGTGTGAACCTTGCAGAGACATTGGTCGCGTTGACCGTGGTATCTGCCGTCAGGTATACGACGTCAGTCGCCAACAACCTAAAGCCTACAGACTCTGTAGCCTCGATGTGTGTGTTTGCGGAGGCGTCCATAGTGTCTATTGTAAGCACCCGAGATACCCCAGACGCTCTGTTATAAGCGTTCGTGACAAAGGCAACCTTTGGGTCAGACCCACTTAGCTTTTGGACACTGTGAATCAGTTGCTTTAAGATTGGGGTGTAGCCGGACGGGCAGTGAAAGATTAGCTGGTGGGTAACCGAGTACTCAGCAGGAATATAGGCCTGTGTAGACGAGGCCGCAGAGGTGTCGGTTATAGTTATCGCCGCGACATTGTGCGTGGTAGTCCCGGCTGAACTTACCAACACTCTGTTTATTCCCAAGCCTGTGAAGGCGGTTGTGTCCAGACCACTTGATCCAAGTGTGTGGGTCGCAGTTTGTAACTGAAAGCTAGAGTCGAGGTAGTCAATAGTGAGCTCCAGCGCTCCCTGAGTCCCAAGGCCATCACTGCCGCCGTACGCGATGTCAAACGTATCGGCTGTGGTCATTACTGAGAATTCTTCGTCGTCCTTAGACCACACAGTCTGTGGTCCAGCACCGGATGACAACCCCTCGCGAAAACCGAACTTTGAGTAGGCAATCGCGTCGGACACCAGCCCCAGTATCAGCGAGTCTTGGTCCGATGGTCCTGAAGCAAATCTAGTCATTATCTAAGTCACTCAAGTAAATCCAATCGTCGTCATAGCCACAGACATAGATATCTTTATCATCGTCTGCGACATACCCAAAATGGTCTCCCGCGCAATAGGCGACAGTGCCGTGATGCTCAAGCGCTGTCCAAGCGTCAATTATCACGACCTTATCACCCACGACAGGCCTAACCTCCATATACCCAACCATTGCCTTTTTTCGCTCCATCATATCCCACAAACTCCACCCGCGCAGGCCGCGTCACCATTCTCCTCAAAGACTAAACCTACTTGGTTGTGTGCTTCGTGGTACGGAACTTCGGTAAGTGGCTGACCACCACGAGCCCCGTCGGGATACACTGTGAACCCTCGCAGACGGGGTGCGTACTTCGCAAGTGTAGTCGCAAACTCGACCACACGGTCCTCGTTGTTTTTCTCAGAGCCCCACTCGGGCATATTGATCGTGCTTGATATAGCCATATCCACGTAGTCCTGGACATCAGCCTGAAAGGCAAGCCGGCGCTCAAAGTCGTTAACCAAGGCGCTACTGGTTTCTATCTTATCTGGATCCAAGCCGTTTCTGTCGATCATGGATTGACTCGTAGAGTCTATCACGTACTCGTACTTCCAGTCGGTTCCTCCTACAAGGTAACGCCGCTTGTAAGCTACCGCGTAGATTGGCTCAATTCCAGTGCTTGTGCCTGCTAGAATACCAATCGAACCAGTTGGCGCAATAGCGCGGTAAGCAACAGGACGGCTGATAGAAAGGCGATCACAAAGACTATTTGCCGCTCTTTCGCTTTCTTCACGATAAACTTCCATCCAAGTGCGGAGCTCTGGGTTCATACCGTAGGTGTAGCCACGCTGAAGCAGCCACTCGTGAATACCCATTAAGCCTAAGCCAAGACGGCGGTTTTTCTTACGGACTTCACGGACTTTAGCGTAAGGGACGTCAGCTGTTATTGTGCCGCACACAAGAAAGCCAGCTGCCAGACGGACCACTTCTCTGAACTGCTCAATGGTCGAAATGTTGCCCATGTTTATCGAGCCGAGATTGCAGATATCAGAATCGTCTTCGCTGGTTACTTCTGTGCATGCGTTTCTAAGCGTTTCATTTTCTTTGTCACCAAAGTTGAACGAAAACCCGGGTTCGCCTGACTGCATTGCCTGACGACAGTTCGTTATGAACGTCTCAGGCAAGTGGCCGTTCTGAACATGATCTAGAAAGGCATTGTCATAGTTAAGGCTGATATTTGTCATGTCGAGCGGGGCGTGATAGTTGTAGTTCTCTACCTTCGCGTCCCAAACAGAGTAACCCTTGGTTATCTGCATGTCCTTCCAGTCTTTACAGTGCAAAAACGCTTCAGCGTCTCCATGCTGCCAGTTAAGACTTGCGTAGATTGCAGAGCGACGGGAGCCACCCTGCATGACGTTCCTACCAACCTCATTCATGCTGTGCATCAAAGGTATAGGTCCAGAAGCCTGACCGCCGGTTCTCCTGAGCAAGGACCCGTGTGGCCTAAATATTGAATAGTCTGCGCCAATTCCTGCGCCAGACATCAAGCAGTCAGATCCTCGCTGTAGCAGTGCACCCCACTCCTTCCTTGTATCCTCCTCACCGCGTAGTAGCAGACAGTTATTATAGAAGTTGGCCTCCCTGCCGGCATAATAAATATATCGGCCACCGGGGATGAACCTCATATCTGAAATATGATCTTCGAGCTCACCTCGCATGTCCGGCGGCATCAGATTACCAACAGCGTCTTGTACGATTAAATGCGCTTTCTCAGGCCAGGTCTGGTCTGGAGTGTTTGCATACTTCTGTTTGAATATAGTTTCACCGAAGCTGTCTGAGAATTTAAAATCTTTTTTCATTATTGTTGTATTTCCAATCCGGTGAAACACCAGTCCAAAATCAGCTGAGTAACAGTCTCTACCGACCCTACGTTGGAAACGTGTGCAGTATCAACCCCCAAATCAATACCGTTAATATAGTTACGGCTGTCGTTCTTATAGTCGTGTCCATAACGATGCAGGTTAACCAGCTTAACCGATTCGGCACCGTAGGTCTCAACGAGAACCATAGCCTCTTCCGTAAACCCTGAGTCTGATACTACGAACCTATCGCCATTTCTGCCGGCAGCGACCACAGCCTCAATACGTTTAGCCAGCATCTCTCCAAAGAAAGGCGAGCCCAGCTTTGGTTTACAGACATCTTCAGACATCCAGATCATCGCTTGGCGTGGCGACATTCCGCCCAGCTTCTCTGTTGGCTCGTTTTTGTGGTTCGTGTAGATGTCAAGCCAATCGTTGGGGCTGATCCTGAAAAGAGACCTCAGACATTCATACAGTGGGGTTGCAAACTTCGCGTGGTTAAAGCTGGACATCGCGTTGGCAATCGTATCCTTGCCAGATCCTGCTGGGCCGTTCAACAGCAGTATCAACGGCGATGTCCCGAATCGTGACGATTCGCTTATATACTCGTTAAGCATTATTTCCTCCTACAGAAATTGAATGGCCTGAGCCGCGCTGGTCTCACCAGATAACGAGACGCGGTCGCGGGTCAGCCCAAATTTGGTACTTTTCTTTATAAAGCAACCACACTAAGGTTATCATCGACCCAGACCGGATCTGTCGGGTGCCACAGGCGTCTGCGGTTTGCAGCCAGATTATAGTCGCCTGGCCTTAGAATTCTTGCCATTCTGGCGTTCCTGAGAGCCGCCTGAAAGGCTGTTTCGACTACTAGACCCTTAGACAGCTGACGGTCCCTTGCCTTCTCCTGTTGGGCGTTATAGACGTCCAAAACACAGTCCCAAAGCACCCCCAGAGAACTACCAAACACTAGGGCCTTCTCAGCCGTCTTTGGGCCAGCCAAATAGGCTCCTTTGTAGCCGTCAGTCGGGTCACCTGTAATCGTCTGGGTCATCCAATAGTGGTCTGCATGAGCAAGCGACGTCCATATCGGCTCCACCATTTTGTTAGGGTTGTACAGCCAAGTATTTGGAATCGTTTGCATATCTTTGTCAGTGCTGACGATAACAGTGTCGTCTGTGCTTAAGATACCCAAAACGTCGTCACCCTCTAGGTTATGGATGTGCATCCATTCGTGGTGGATCTTCATGAAGGCTACCAGATTGTTATAGGCTGGTGGCTTGACAGACTTCCTATGTGCTTTGTAGGTCGGATCCAAAGTTTTTCGGAAGTTTGAACCGTCAGGCGGGGAAAAAACCAAGAGTATGCGTTCGCACCCCGCTTCTGCTGCCCAGTTTTTGACAGTTTGAAGAGCTGAAGGCCCACACAGGTCAACGCACTTCGATTCTGCGAGGTCGCTATCTCCGAACGGATCCTCCCGCTTCTGCATCGCAGACTCGGTGTAGGCTATTATGTCTGCGTCTATCAGGGCAGTCTTCACTGTGAATCCTCCTTGGGCTTGCTGCGCGGCACTGGGCGAGGCCGAAACTTAAACAACGGACACTCTGTAGCTGGGCAGGCCTCTACTTGCTGCCTCCAAGTTCCTTTTTCGCAGGTATCGTGGATACACATTTTGCAAAAAGCATCAATTGCCTTCTTTCTAGTCATTTTAGAGTTCATGGCGTATTTTCCTGTTAGTAGATATGTTAAAGAATTTCGATAAGATCAGTCTTGATAATAGAAGCAATGTAGTCTTCAGTTGAGAAATTACTGAGAGCAAGCTCCTCGGCCTCGTCCTCGTCTTCGGCGGGGACCTCCACAGAAATGGTCACACGGTACAGCCCAAGCTCGGGCTCTTGGTTCCAAGGTGCAGCAGGGTCAAACTCCGCGCCGTCTGGATAATATCCTGATTCTTTCAATGTGTTTCACTCCAATTTGTTCCGATTTCATAACCGCCAGCCATAGGTACAGCAAGCTCTAGTCTCTCACCAGCTAATACTAACGCATCAGCGAAAGCTTGTCCAGTCTTTTTTGCGCTTTCTTTGGGACACGAGAACTGCTGTTCATCGTGTACAGTCGCTAAATATTTGAAGTCTTTGCCTTGCACCAACCCACGGGCGGGGGCTACCTCAAAGTGGAACAGCACCAGCGCCATCTTCATGACCTCGGCTCCAGCACCTTGCAAAAGTGAGTTTAGCGCAATACGCTGTGGTGTCTCAATAGGTCTGAGGGTATAAGGCAGTCGTACGAAGCCTGCTGCCTTCACACGAGACTTCAGAGCTTCTAGAAGCTCCCTGAGGCCTGTAATGCCGGATTCGATAGCCTTACGACCCTTGGCACCAATGGCTCTCAGGTCGCCTTTAGGCGGTGTCTTGCCGGCATCGACAGCGTCTTGGTAAATTGTCTGGCCTAGTTTTGCGTCACCCGCACCATAGACCATCGCGTAAAAGAAAGTCTTAGCCGAGTCCCGCAAGTACAGACCGACAGCCTTCTGGTTCAACGTGTGCGCGTCAGTGCCACGCTTAGAGCTTCCAGATAGAACGGCTAACGCATACTTGCCTCCATCGGCTGGGAATAGGTAGGCGGCCAGCAGCCTGAGCTCGATTGCGTCAGCATCCACCCCAACCATGACCTCGCCTGGATCTGGGAGCCAGCACGAGCGCATCTCTGCTGACTTGTCTACCTGAGCGACGTTAGGGTGCATGTGTGCCATGCGATGGGTTCGCGCCCCGCAAGACTTTATGAAGGGATGGACGTAGCCGTCACTTCCAACTGAGCTCAGCCAGCTCTGGGCTCCACCAGCCAGTTGGCCCGTCTTCTTGACAAGCGTCAGGTACTCAGACATCAGTCGGGCTTCGGGGTAATCGACGTGGGCCAAGGCCGTCTCAGACATCTTCGGCTTTCCTGTCGGAGTGAACTCAGTAGGCCTCCAGCCAAATTCTTGAGACATCCGTACGCTCGAATGATCGCGAGACCCGGGATTGAACATTTTCAGCTCTATCTTGGTCAGAGGGGCCAGCTCGCAGTAGCCCATGCGTTTGTTGTCGCGCTTCGGGGTGAAAATTGACTTTTCTGTAGAAACCCACGTTCTGTTAGAAAAATCGTAGTCAGCGCGTAGGGGTCGATAGCGCGGGGGAAACGCTTCCTGTAATGGTGCATCCAGCGCGTCCATACGGCCTAGATACTCAGCATAAAGATGCTCGATTTTAGCTACGTCTAGCCTGAACCCGTGGGCAGCCTGAAGGGCTAGGACCTGTTGTACCTTGTGTTCAAGCTCTATCGCCTTCGTGTAGTCTGCTCCGTTTTTTGCGGCTTTTTCGATAAGTCCCAGCTGGTACTTATAAGTCTCACGGCCAATCCTAACATCCTGAGCACAGTATTTTACCATGTCATCAGAATACTGTGTCCAGTCGTCGTGTTCGCCTTTAGCAAAGCCGAGCTGGTTGCCGTAAGACGCCAGTTTGTGCTGTGACCGGCGTGGCTCAAGAAGCATACCCAGAACCAACGTGTCAATCTGCTTCGACATATCCAGTGTCGTGCCTGTGAGCTTCTGTAACGCTGGTACGTCAAAGCCAATCCCGTTGTGGGCGACACATACGTCAGCCGCCAGAAGACGGTCAAGCCCCTCCTGCAATCCCGGGAGCTCTTCAGAGTAGTCGGTGTAGACCTGGACGTCGTCGTTAGCCCATGCGCTTGTTGTCGCGCTTCGGTCTGAATCAAACTCAGCGATACCAAGACACCAGATCGTGGTGGCCTCATTCAACAGGCCATCCGTTTCTATATCGAATATAAGTGTGGTCATATTTTTATCCATTTAGAAGGAATTTGCGAAAACTGAAGGCTCAGCCGGTATATCTGAAGTGCCTTCAATTACGTGAGGCTGTAGTCGCCCAGTGACAGCGTCGTATCGTGCACCACCAGCCAGACCTACAATACCGTGTGGTCGGTTCTTTAAAATTCTGAACTGCACGACGTTAGGGTCAGTGTCTTCCTCGCCAGACGACTGTTGGTCTCTCTCGCAGGCTATAACTACGTCTGATAGCTGCTCAACGCTGGCAGATCCGCGAAGGTCCGACAGGGATACAGCTGAGCCTTCTGTAAAAGCTTTGCCGTTCACCCGCTTGAGGTGGCATATCGCGATGACGCCTACGCCTGTTTGCTCAATCAACTGGCGAAGCTTAGTCATCAGTAGATCAAGAGTTTTCCGCTCGTCAGAAGTTTCCAGACCAGAAATCACAATTGAGATGTGGTCCAAGATTATCAGTTTGCAGTCGCAGCCAACAGCTAGGTAACGAATCTTAGAAATGATCGAATCAATCTCAGAGCTCCCCCAGCTATCGTAGAAGAAAGCATCATCGACAATGGCCACCTTGGAAGCCTTCCACTTCTCGCGTGGTAGCCGGGACGGCTCCTCCATAAGCTGGCCTACGGGTATGTCGTTGTCTAACGCTATCAGGGCTGTGGCGGCCTTCTGTAAAGACTCCTCCAGTGGAATCCAACCGCCACGAACGCCATGCTCTTTTTGAAGGTGGTAACCAAGCTCGCGAGCCAGTGTAGTCTTACCAACACCAGATCCAGCGCACAGCATCCAAAGCTCGGCAGGCCTCCAGCCGCGTAACATGGCGGTGAGCTCTGTGTATTTCAGGGGTAGGCCAGCTGGCGTCTTTGTCATCAAATCATCAAGGCTAATTTCTGAACCAGATAAAACACCGTCTGGACGAAAAGTCTTGGCGTTGTACACAGACGATACCAGCTCTTTGGTTCGACCGGCCACCAGCATATCGCTGGCGTCTTTCAAGGGCAGATCCGCAATCTTAGCCTTACCGGGAGTAAGGATCTCGGCAACCGAGTTGGCAGCAGCGATACCAGCCGCGTCGTTATCGAACAACAGAACAACCGAGTCAAACGATTCGATAAACTCCAAGTCCTGCTTGACAGACTTAACAGCTCCCTGAGCTCCGTTGGGCAAAGACACTACCGGCCAAGTTCTGTTGGTAGCCTGAGCGTAGCTAAGCGCGTCAATCTCACCCTCAGTGATGACCAGCCGCTTGCCACCCGACTCCCATACGTGAGTCCCCCAGAGACCCGGGATCTTTCCGGTTACCCTGAAGTCTTTGGTGTCTCCCGGCATTCTTATCTTTTGCGCGACCATCTTGCCCTTGCTGAAAAACGGTGCAGTGTGTGAACCGTCGTGGGAGACACTGTACTGGAACTTTCGCAGGGTCTCGGCAAACAAACGACGGGATGGAAGATCCACATAGTCTTCGCTGTGTGCTACGACTTCGGTAGTCGTTACACCGGGAGTGTCGTAAGAATCAGGAATTGGCGTATATTCCTCGCAGACGAAGCAGTACTTGTGACCGTCCTCGTATACTGAGCGAGCATCAGACGACCCACAGCTGGTGCAGGGCTCCTTGACTTGTTGCATGTTTAACCTCCTAGATTAAGTGTTACACGATTAATTGTTACTCGACTTGCTTGTAGGCCCAAGTGCACTGGTAGACTAGCGGCGCGACATCACGGCGCATCACAAAGGCCAGCCAGACCTTGGTTGTCTCGTCAACCCTGACGGGGAACCACGCGAACCAGCGGTGAGGCGTAGATCTGCGTTTCTTCTTTTCGTCCGTGGACAGCCAACGCAGCCTCACACAAGCCTCACGACTGTTTTTCGGAGTATCGAAGACAGAACATTAACACAATCTTCAGCGTACAGTCTATCTTCAAGCTCAAACCCAGACCGCTCATGGTAGACCATGCGTGCGGTGTCGCGGTAGCTCTTGAGTTCGTCAACAAAAGACGATGCGTGCCTTCCGCTTAAAAGCCAGATTCCCGGCCCGTTCTGTTCGTAAGACTCAGCAATAATCGACAGAGCAGGCGACAGGCTCTCTAGTGGTATCTCACCAGCTTCAGCAAGCTGGTAGTTACTAAGCGCAAGCACCTCGATCTGTTCCAGCTCCCGGCTTGTGAATAGGTGGGACGGTAAATCGTGACTGGATGCTGTGTCGCTAATCGTCATTCTTGTTCTCCGGCAGAATCTTTCTGAGCTCACTGTCCATTGATATCAACCAAAGACAGGGTATCAGGATAGCGTAAGCCAAAACAGCAAACAACCCTGCAATAAGTATAGGTGGTGCTGTTATGAATATCAGAAGCAGGACTCGGCAGAAGACTAGGATCTTTTTAATTGTTTTCATACGTCTAGTAGTTCCATTTTTATGTCTGTTCGCTCATGTCCCGGCTCTGCGAACAGCTTTACTGCAATTAAACTGGTAACTTGTACGTCATCAGTGAAGAACTTTCCGCACGACGTCATCTCGTCCAGGACCAGCTTAACCAAATTGTCTAGGTCGTAGCGGGGGGTCAAAATTTTACTGTTTTTGGCCCTTTTGCAGTGAAAAGCAAACTCAAGGTCTACGTGGTTGACACCCTTCAAGGCGTACATAGACACAGGTACGTGAAGGCCTGCAAGAAATCGTGTGCACTCTTGCGAATAGGCTTGGTGACTCTTGGCGTAGTAAGTACCGTATCGGCCTATTTTGGGTCTGGACGCAGGCGCTGGCGCAATAGGTATCGAAAACTCAAAAGCCATTTCAGAATCCATTCAGGACAAGCTTCCTGATCTCGTGTTCAGCTTGTTGTGGCGTCACAGAGAACCACTCTTTGCTGTCGTCACGCCAGTATGAGAGTACGCTGTGTACATGACTCTCAGCGCGTTTGGCGTCCTCGAAGAACACTGTACACTGCATTTTGTAGTCTTTGTAGGGGCACCCTGTATTAAAGTTAGCCAGTCGAGACTTAGGATCGAACGCCCGACCAATCTTCACATGATTGGGCCACGCGGGGTTTGTCATGACGTACACGAATCCGTCCATCCTTGTCTGCTCGCCCAAGTAGGCGTCTTGGTAAGACTTTCCGGCGTCCCAGAGGCCCCGGGCTTGTTCAGTTAAGGCGGATCTGACCTCTGCTGAAAGCTTGTACAGTGAGCGACGTCCTCCAACAAGGCGCTCTTTAAGCGCTCTGATTTGATTTCGGCGTATTACGGCTGAACGTCTATCTTTCATTTAGAGTACCTTAATTACAAGCGAGTCGGATCTCTTAGAGACCTGAGAGTTGTTGTACGAGACCATTGACAGCGTGTACTCCTGTTCTGGGCTGAGACCCCTGTAACAGTAGCCGCCCTCGTATGTGTAGGGTACGTCAGTCGGGATGCTGTCCAAGAAAAGCCGAGCTCCTGTTGCTTGTGGTTGGTGTGGTCCAGACCAAGTAACAAAGACACCTACGTCACAGGCGGATGACGAAGCCTCCAAAGAGGAAACTGTATTACAAACTGGAGCCCTACCACGCGGGTCTATGAAGTTAGGCTCAGGGCGAGCGTCCACCCGTCCGAACCTGCTTGCAGTGCAGGCGTCATACTCGGTGGGAGAAACAAACTCGACTCCATCTCTTACTGTTACGTCAAGGGCAGTTCCGGCGTTCTCCCACTCGAAGTAATGAAGCTC
>Ga0208134_1002077_pt1 | contig 11020 bp, 14 predicted proteins | sample VirMetDEL_Mar_31_FD_184515 | JGI IMG/M metagenome (GOLD analysis project Ga0208134, IMG submission 184515) | Aqueous microbial communities from the Delaware River and Bay under freshwater to marine salinity gradient to study organic matter... | ecosystem: Environmental > Aquatic > Marine >... | reverse complement strand
TAAAGATGGGTGATTTATGTTATGAGGATAAAGATAAATATCCTACCGGTCCGTGGTGCAAAGAAAAAGATTGGGTGGTGTTTGCACGATATGCAGGATCACGCATGGAGATTGACGGTGGTGAGATACGAATGTTAAACGATGATGAGATACTAGGGACAATAGAAAATCCTGAAGATCTTATTCACGCAATGTAATCATAGGAGGATTAACTATGCAAGACGAAGAAAAAACAATAGACGTTGGCGAAGCTGCTGAACAAGAACAAGAGATTGATCTTGATGCACCAGCACCAGAACAATCTTTAGAAGAGGAACAAATTGATGTCGAACAAGTTAGTGAAGACAATAGTCAGTCCGCTGACTCATCTGCGGAATCTACTAAGCAGTCTGATGTTCCAAAAGGCGAACTTGAAGAATATTCAGAAGGTGTTAACAAAAGAATAGCAAAACTTACACGTAAAATGCGTGAAGCTGAAAGGCAAAAAGAAGAAGCTATTACTTATGCCCAAACAATTAAAGAACAAGCTGATAAACAAAAAGTTCAGTATGATAATCTTGGTGGTCAGTACACACAAGAACTAGAAGCTAAAGTTGCTGCTGGAACAATGGCTGCAAAGTCTGCGTACAAAGAAGCAATTGAAGCTGGAGACATTGACAAACAAGTTGCAGCGCAACAAGCTCTTGCTCAACTTGCAATGGAAGGTTCTAGAGTTAATCAGTTAAAAGCAAATCAAGAACAAAGATTACAACGAGCACCAGAACAACCACAACAAAACTATGCTCAAATGGCTCAACAAATGCCGACACAGCAAGACATTAGTCAAGCTGCACAGCGAATTGATCCTAAAGCAGAGGACTGGTCTTCCAGAAACCCGTGGTTTGGTACTGATAATGCAATGACTTACACTGCATTTGATATACATAGAAGGCTTGTTGAAGAAGAAGGATTTGATCCACAATCAGCAGAATATTATGGCGAAGTAGACAAGAGAATAAGACTTGAGTTTCCGCATAAATTTGGTAATATGGATCAATCTACAGAAGCCCCGAGCCAAGCTCCGGTGCAGAACGTAGCAAGTGCCAAACGTCCGGCCGCAAAAGGACGCAGGAAAACCGTGAAGCTCACACCCTCACAGGTAGCAATTTCTAAAAGATTAGGTGTGCCACTCGAAGAGTATGCGAAACAATTAACCGCGAAGGAGGTATAAGCATATGACTAATAAAACTACAGGTACGAAAACTGTTAAAACTTCCCGCGTGAGCGAAACTAGGGTTAAACAAGAAAAACCTAAAGTTTGGGCTCCACCATCTTCTCTAGATGCACCCCCTGCGCCCGACGGATATAGGCACAGATGGATAAGAGCTGAAAGCATGGGCCAAGATGATACTAGGAACATGTCAGGCAAAATCAGATCCGGTTGGGACCTCGTAAGAGGCGACGAATATCCGGACTATGATTATCCTACTGTGAATGACGGAAAATACGCAGGAGTGATTGGGGTTGGTGGCCTTGTGCTGGCAAGGATACCTGAAGAACTCGCAAAGCAGCGTGAAGCATATTATTCACAAATGAATGCTGATCGTAATGAAGCTTTAGAAAACGATCTTATGAAGGAACAGCACCCAAGTATGCCGATCAATCAAGAACGGCAGACTCGTGTAACTTTCGGTGGCTCGAAAAAAGACTAATCTTTTCTCAACCATTGATTTAATAACTTAACCCTTTAAGGAGGAAACAAAATATGGCAAATACAGATGCCCCTTTTGGTTTTAGACCTAGTGGTAAAGTTGGCGGAAACCCAGACAACGGCGCGTTATCAGAATATGCAATTAAATCTGATTATGCGGTAGCGATGTTCCAAGGTGACCTAGTAATTTTCAACGCAGGACATGTTCAAATTTCTGCGGCTGGAACAGTAGGTAACATGGTATTCAATGGTCTGAAGTACGACGACAACACTACTAATAAACCAACTTTCAAGAATTTCTTTGACGGCACCGCTCTTGGTGTTCAAGGAGAAGTTTTTGTATACGACGATCCGTACCAAGTGTACGAAGCTCAAGGCGATTCAGCAACAGCACCTACCCAAGCAATGGTTGGACTATATATGGACAGCGTTAAAACTCACGCAGGAAATTCTACAACAGGAATTTCTGGCGATGAACTTGATGTGTCTACTAATAGTACTACATTGACTGGCGCAAAAGTGCTTGGCTTCGCTCAAACCCCAGATAATGAAATCGCAGCGCATGCAGTAATGAGATGCTTCATAGCTGATGCGGTTCATTTAAATTAATAGCAGGAGGACATAAAAAATGGCTATATCAAGACAACAACTAGCAAAAGAGCTAGAGCCAGGTCTAAATGCATTATTTGGACTTGAGTACAAAAACTACGAAAACCAACACGCAGAAATTTTTGATTCAGAAAGCTCAGACAGAGCATTTGAAGAAGAAGTAATGCTAGGTGGTTTCGCACAAGCAGCGGTTAAACCAGAAGGTTCTGGTGTATCGTATGACCAAGCGAATGAGAGCTTCACAGCTCGTTACTCTCATGAGACTATCGCTCTCGCTTTCTCTATCACTGAGGAAGCTGTAGAAGATAATCTTTATGACAGCATCGCTAAGCGTTATACTAAAGCACTAGCAAGATCTATGGCTAACACAAAACAAATCAAAGCAGCAAACGTTCTTAACAACGGTTTTGACACTGCAAATGGTGGAGATGGTAAAGCTCTTATGGCTGACGATCACCCTACTATTTCTGGTGCTACTCAGAAAAACGAGTTGACAACATCTGCAGACTTAAGTGAAACTTCACTTGAGCAAGCTATGATTGACATCGCAGGCTTTAAAGATGAAAGAGGCTTAAAAATTGCAGCTAGAGGTTTAAAAATGATTATACCTTCAGCGCTACAATTTACAGCTGAAAGAATCTTAAAGTCTAACCAACGTGTTGGAACTGCTGATAACGATATCAATGCACTATCTTCAAAAGGAATGTTGCCACAAGGATACGTGGTAAACAACTTCCTAACTGATGATGACGCATTCTTTATCAAAACGGATGTTCCTAACGGTCTAAAACACTTTACTAGAGCAGCAATTAAAACTGCTATGGAAGGTGATTTTGACACTGGTAATATGAGATACAAAGCTAGAGAAAGATACAGCTTCGGCTTTTCTGACTGGCGTGGTATTTTTGGTTCACCAGGTGCTTAATTCTTAAGCAAAAGAACTAATTTAAAGGGGCCTTCGGGCCCCTTTTTATTTGCACATTTATATTTAAAAGCGTATACTCGACGCACTGCATACTTATAAATAGTCAGTATAGACTCATGCAGTAGACAATGTCTCGGACTGTACTGGCGGAAACGGAGACTAATAATATGGCTAACTCAACTTTTAGCGGTCCGGTTAGATCGGAAAAAGGCTTTCAAGTAGCAACTAAAAACACAGCTACAGGAGCTATTACAACTAGACAAAGTTCAGGCATGCCTGACCTAACTGGTTTATCAATCTCAGATGTAGCAACAGCAACTAATTTAACATTAGCAGCTGACACTATTTCAGTGGTAAACTACACAGGTGCAGCAGCTGCAACTTGTACATTACCGGCAGCAACTCAAGGTTCAATTGTAATCTACTGTCAATCAAAAGACACAACTGGCGGAACAGCTACACTAGTTTTTGATGCAGCAGGTTCTGACGTTTGGGCAACTGGTTCAGTAATTGAATCAAGAGCTTCAAGTGAAGTAACTTTTGATACTTCTGCAGCAAGTGAAACTAAATTAACTTTTACACCAGCTAACGCAGCAACTAATTTGTTAACCACTGGTGGACAAATTGCTTTCATTTGTTATGAAAAAGGCACGTGGCATATTGCGACAAAACTAGCAGCTGAGACTACTCAGACTACTGGTGCGTTCGTTTTTGCAGCGTAATAAAATAAATAATGTGGGCCCTCGGGCCCACAGTTTCTTGATTAAGGAGGGAAACAAATGGCAGACGTAGTAACAGGACCAACGATCATGCAAGAAAATGATCAACGTGTGGTTATAAAATATGTAAATCAATCGGACGGCACAGGCGGAACAACAGTATTTGGTGATGTTTCAGCAATGGCTACAAACTCAAACGGTGACTCTTGTTTACACTTACAATTATTAAGAGTGTGGTATTCTAGTGACACTGGAGATGGTGGAGATTCTTATGTTCGTATGGACGAAGAAGATGACGATGGTGATATACCAATCATTGGCTTAGTAGGAGCAGGTTATTGGGATTTTAGAGAGTTTGGTGGATTAAAAACTGATAAATCAAGCAACACTAACCAAAGTGATGTTAATTTAGTTGTACCAGGCGCAGCTGATTCTGGAAATATGCATACAGTTATAGCAGAGTTTAAAAAAATATATTAAGGAGTAGCACATGCCTAACACTACTTCAGGAACAGCAACGTTCGACAAAACTTTTTATATTGATGAAATATTAGAAGAAGCATACGAACGTATCGGTGTACAAGATTTAAATGGATACAGACTAAAATCTGCTAGACGTTCTTTAAATATAATGTTTCAAGAATGGGGCAACAGAGGTTTGCATTATTGGGAATTAAAAGAAACCAATATTAATCTTGTTGAAGGTCAGGCTGAATATCATTTCTTTAGAAGTGCAGCAGACGACACTTCTGATTCTGATAGAGCTCAAGCAACTACAGTACAAACTGACTCTACTATTTATGGTATTGATGACATTCTTGAAGCAACATTTAGAACAGGCAGAGCAACAACCTCACAAGCAGATACTGCACTAACAAAAATTGATCGTTCTACTTATTCTGCTTTGGCAAACAAACTAACAACAGGTCAACCTACTCAATACTATGTTCAACGTTTTATTGATAGAGTTACAGTTAGTCTGTACCCAACTCCTGACTCAACAGCGGCTTCGTCAGAAGCGCATTTATATTTTGTAAAAAGAATAGAAGATGCTGGAGACTTTACAAACGCAGGTGATGTACCTTTTAGATTTGTTCCATGCATGGTTTCCGGACTTGCTTATTATTTAGCACAAAAAGAAAAACCAGAAATGGTTCCACAAATGAAACTTATTTATGAAGATGAATTAAACCGTGCATTAATAGAAGATGGTTCTTCTACAAGTACACACATAACCCCGAGAGCGTATTATCCAAATGTCTAATTTTGCATCAGGGAAAAAAGCACAAGCTATATCAGACCGCAGTGGTCTGGCGTTTCCATACAATGAAATGGTTAAAGAATGGAATGGTTCATTTGTGCATACTTCTGAGTTTGAAGCAAAACACCCACAACTTGAACCGCAACCACATAAAGCAGACGCACAAGCGTTGCGCGATGCAAGATCTGATAGAACAGAAACAGCTGTTCCTAATTTATTACAAACAAATTCTTTTAAAACAGGATCTGCAAGTTCTTCTACAATAACTGTAACAGAAAAAACTCATGGTCGTTCATCAGATGACACAGTTCGTTTTTATGGTGCTGTTAGTTTTGATGGAATTACAGCAACAAATTTAAACAAAACGGCTGGATACACAATAACCGTGGTAGACACAGATAGTTACACATTCACAGTATCGACAGATACTGCAACAACTGGTAATATTAATGGAGGAGGTTTCCGATCTTACGCTGGACCGGCAACAATAGTAGCATGACAACATACGCAGAATTAGTAGTACAGATAAGAGAGTATACAGAAACAGATAGTAATGTCTTAACAGATGTTATTGTTAATGACTTTATTGAACATACAGAGAGTCGTTTATTTAGAGAGATTGATTTAGACGTATATAAAAAATACAAGTCTGCTGTGATGACAGCCTCTGATCCATTTATTGCAATGCCTGGATCAACGCCTTCTGCTTTTGAGTTTACAAATAGCCTTTCAATATTTAGTTCTTCGGGTTCTCTTGGTGGACTTACTGATAACGAACGTGTATTTTTACAGAAAAAAGATCAATCATTTATTAACGAATACTGGCCTAATAGAACAAGCACAGGTATTCCAAAATACTACGCAAGTTGGGACAACGATACAATACTTGTTGCTCCTACACCAAGTGCAGCATATACTATGGAACTTGCATATAATGCACAGCCAACAGCATTATCTTCAAGTAATACTACGACGTGGGTTAGCACAAATGCTCCACGCGCTTTACTATACGGATGTTTAGTAGAAGCTTTTAAATTCTTAAAAGGCCCTGATAATATGTTAGCTATGTATGAGCAATCGTTTGGTGCTGCTCTTAAAACACTAGCAACAGAACAAATGGGTAGAAGAAGAAGAGACGAATATAGAGATGGGGCACTAAGAATGCCAATTCCATCTGTAAACCCATAAGGAGAAAAAAATGGCAAACGTAATTAGTAATGTATTTAAACAAGAGTTGTTAAAAGGAAACCATGATTTTGATGGTGGAGCTACTTATAAAATAGCCTTATACACTTCTTCAAAAACAGCAACTGCATCAGACCCAACGGCGTATAACACAACAAACGAACAAGCAAACACAGGAACATATGCAGCAGGCGGAGGCACACTAGCCAATGCTTCAGTAACAGGAGGCTCTTCTGCTACAACAGCTTTTGCAGATTTTGACGATGTATCTTTTACATCAGCTACAATCACAGCACGATACGCACAAATTTATCGTTCTGATGGTAGTGCACCAACAAACAATTCAGTTTGTGTTTTAGATTTTGGTGGTAACTTTACAACAACATCAGGAACATTTACAATTCAGTTCCCGTCGGCTTCAACAAGTACAGCAATATTGAGATTGGCTTAGAGGTTTAAATGGCATTAGTCCTTAACGATAGAGTCAAAGAAACCACAACCACAACAGGCACCGGCGCGGTATCCTTAGGTGGTGCTGCTACTGGCTTTGAAACGTTTGCACAAGGTATCGGTAATTCCAATACAACATACTATGCTATTATTCATGAAAGTGCTGATGAGTGGGAAGTTGGTCTTGGCACACTAGACGGTGACAGTTCTGATCTTACTCGTACAACTGTTCTTACAAGTTCTAACAGTGATAGTGCAGTTAACTTTTCTTCAGGAAACAAAACAGTAATATGTACACTACCTGCTAGTAAAGCGGTAGTCCTGGACGCAGATGGGGATGTTACATTAGGGGCTAATTTAGATGTTGGAGGTAACTTAACTGTTACTGGTCTTTCTACTTTAAATGGTGGAACTTTAACTCTTGGTGACGCTGACACAGACAACATTGTGTTTGGTGGTGAGATTGACTCAGATATTATTCCTGATGACGATGGTACTTTTGACTTAGGTAGTGCATCAAAAGAATGGCAAGATTTATTTATTGATGGCACCGCAAACATCGACTCATTAGTTGCAGACACAGCAGACATTAACGGCGGCACAATTGATGGTGTAACAATAGGTGGTTCTAGTGCTGGTGCAATCACAGGTACAACTATTACCGGTACAAGTTTTGTTATTGGTTCTGCAAATATTAATGAAACAGAATTAGAAACTATTGATGGTGTAACTGCAGGAACTGTAGCAGCTTCTAAAGCAGTTGTAGTTGACGCTAACAAAGACATTGCTTCTTTTAGAAATGTAACTTTAACAGGTGAACTAGATGGAGGTTCATTAGATATATCTGGTGATGCTGACATAGATGGCACAACTAATTTAGACGTAGTTGATATTGACGGAGCTGTTGACATGGCAACTACACTTGACGTTGCTGGAATTGTTACTGCTAACGCTGGAGTTGTTATAGACAATATAACAATAGACGGAACAGAAATAGATTTATCTTCTGGTGATCTAACGCTAGATGTTGCGGGTGACATTGTATTAGATGCAGCGGGCAACGATATTAAATTTAATGCAGGTGGCACAGCTATTGCAGAATTTACAAATTCTTCTACTGACTTTATTATTAAATCAGTAACCTCAGACAAAGACTTGATCTTTAAAGGTAACGACGGAGGAAGTGAGATAGCTGCATTAACTCTTGACATGTCTGCCGCGGGCCTCGCTACATTTAACGCTGGCGTGACTACAGGTGGCAATATTATTATTCCTGACGATGGTAACATTGGTTCTGCATCAGATACTGACGCTATTGCAATTAGTTCTGGTGGCGCTGTAACTTTTTCACAAAACGTAATTATTACTGGAACACTAGATGTTAATGGTACAGTAACAACAATTGACACAACTAATTTAACTGTTACTGATCCTTTGGTTAAGTATGGTCAAGGTTCTACCGGTACTTCAGTTGACCAAGGTTTTATTGTAACACGAGGCGATGGTTCTAGTTCCAATACTGCCAACAGAGGTTTTATTTGGGATGAGTCTGCCGATGAGTTTGCAACAGTAGCTGCTAATACAGAAGCGGGGACCACGGCTGGTAATGTTACAATCAATGATTATGCAGATATACATGTCGGTAAAATTACAGCAGATGATGCATCAGTATTTTCTGCAGGTGCTTCTTTTGGTGATGCCAACATAACAAACGTAGGTAGCATTGCAGTTGATTCTATTATTAATGATGCCACAGATATTCTAATTGATTCAGCAGGAGACATTATATTAGATGCTGCTGGCAATGACTGGAGCTTTAAATCAGGTGGCACAGAAGTTCTAAAAATTACCAACTCGTCAAGTGATGTTATTATCAAACCAATCGTAGATGCCAAAGATCTTATATTCCAACAAAGAGACGGAACAGAGGTTGCCAGGATAGAAGACAATGGAACTTTTAATGTTGTAACAGCTAAACTGGCTATTAATGGCACAGCCATAACATCTACAGCGGCAGAGCTAAATTTATTAGATGGCGTTTCAGGTTTGGTACAGGCAGATTTAACTAAATTGGCTGCGGTAGATTCTACAGCGGCAGAACTAAATATTATGGATGGTGACACATCGGCTACTTCTACAACTATGGCAGATGCCGATAGAGTGGTGGTAAATGACAACGGAACCATGAAACAAGTTGCTATGACAGACATAAGCACGTATACTGACGGCGGAGCTACGGCTCTTGCTATTGCATTAGGATAATAGGAGAAAATAATGGCAAACACATTTAAAGTAGTATCATTCGCAGCGGAGCCAGCTTCTGCAGGCACAGCGTACGTCATGTACACTGTACCCAGCAGCACAACGACTGTTATAATTGGACTACGATTAGCAAATTTAAGCGGTTCTACAGTAACTGCTGAAGTAGAATTAGTTAGTGACACAGCAAACAGAAATGGCGCAAACAACGTTGCAAATGGCACTTCATTCTTAATTAAAGATGCACCAATACCAGCGGGAGGAGCGCTAGACGTTTTAGGTACAAGTAAAGTTATTCTAGAGACCACAGACGTTATAAAAGTAGATTGTTCTGTAGCTGATAAGTTATCAGGTACATTGTCTATTATGGAGATTACGTAAGATGGTTGCTAAGATTCTAGCAAATAGTGTTAATCTTGTTGATGGTAGTTATACTGTTCCATGTACGTTGCATTGTTAAGGATAGTATGAGTTATATAGGACAAGGATTACCATCGAATAGCTTTATAGGCTATACCACAGACACCTTTGCAGGTGACGGTAGCACTACGGCGTTTACAATGAGTAAAGCTCCTTTTAACGAATCAGCAGTTATCGTTGTGATCAACAACGTGGTTCAACAACCAACAGCAGATTTTACAATATCAGGTACAACATTAACACTCGACTCAGCGGCAACTGATGGTCATGTTATTTATGCAACACACACAGGCGGTGCATTACCGATTGATCAGGCATCAAGCCTAACTTCAAACATAGCTATAACAACTACAGGTGCATCTAACTTTAACGGCGGTGTAACTATGGGTGGCACAACGCCTACACTTACAATCGGTGACGCAGGAGCTGAAGATACTAAAGTTGTATTTGATGGCAACGCACAAGATTTTTATATAGGACTAGACGATTCAGCAGATGATTTAATTATTGGACTTGGAAGTGCTGTAGGCACAACACCAATTATATCTGTCGATGAAAACAAACTGACTACTGTTGCAAACGGTCTAACACTAACAGATGGTGATGTAACTGTTGCTAGTGGTCACGGCATTAGTTTTGCAGCTACAGCCAATACCAGTGCAACAAATGCTTCTGCAGACGGAGAACTTTTGGATGACTATGAGGAAGGCACATGGGAACCAACTATGGCTGATCAACATGACACCGCTTTTACAGTAGCTTCAAATAGTATTGGAAAATACACAAAAATAGGTAAACAAGTTACATGTTCTTTTTATATTGAAACTACAAGTATAAACAGTGCTAGTGGTGGTTTTATCAAACTAGAAGGATTACCTTTTGTTCACGAAAATGTAAGTTACACCTATGGAACTTTAAGTTCAAATTTTGGTGGAGGTTTGGCTATAACTGCTGGAACAGCAGTTACTGGTTATGTGAACACTAATCAATCCTATGTTATAATGACAAATTGGGATATAGCAGCTGGTTCAAGTTCTATGCAACCAGGTGAATGGTCTGATAATGGTTCCCTTGGTGGAACAATTGTTTACATGACATCAGCATAATAATTTAAAAGGAGAAAACTATGGCACTAACAAAAACAATAGAAGTAGATAAAGTAGAGGTAGTCGGAGAACATAAACATGTTCAAGTACGTACAGCTACTGTTGTCAAAGAGGACGACACAGAATTGTCTCGTTCTTTTAGTAGACATGTTGTACATGCAGGCACTATAGATGCGGATGACAAATGGGTCGACACTGATATATCTGGTGAAGACGCAGAGGTTCAAGCAGTAGCAAATGCTGTGTGGACTGACGCTGTTAAAGCTGCATACAAAACGTGGTTGATAGATAACAAATAAGGAATAAACTATGAGCACAACAAGAGTTCAATTAATAGATAAAAACACAACTGTTGGAACAGCTGCAGCAGAAGATACTAAGATTGTATTTGACGGC
>Ga0208134_1002073_pt1 | contig 11028 bp, 13 predicted proteins | sample VirMetDEL_Mar_31_FD_184515 | JGI IMG/M metagenome (GOLD analysis project Ga0208134, IMG submission 184515) | Aqueous microbial communities from the Delaware River and Bay under freshwater to marine salinity gradient to study organic matter... | ecosystem: Environmental > Aquatic > Marine >... | reverse complement strand
TGTTTGCAGAGCAAGCCGAGCAGAAGATATACAGCACGGTGCAGATTCCTGCGTTGCGTAAAAATCAAACAGGTACTTTAACTACTGGGAATAAGTATCTGACGATGCCTAGCGGTATGTTGTACGTATTTTCTTTAGCAATTATTAGTGGAAACAACTACATTTACTTGTTGGACAAAGACTCTAACTTCATCCGTGAAGCCTATCCTAACCCTGCAACCACAGGTACACCCCAACATTACGCTATATTTGACGAAACAAGTTTTATTATAGGGCCAACACCAGATGCTAATTACGCTGCCGAAATACATTTTGGGTACTACCCACAGTCGATTGTGACTGCTGGTACTACTTGGCTAGGCACTAATTTTGATTCAGCGTTGTTAAACGGCACGTTGGTAGAAGCAATACGCTTTCAGAAGGGTGAGCCTGATATGGTGGCGTTGTACGAAAAAATGTATGTGCAAGCATTGGCCCTGTTGAAGAACCTTGGTGACGGCAAACTCCGTGAGGATACTTATCGTTCTGGGCAGGTTAGGAGAGAAGTCGCTTGATTAGTGCAGATGGTCTGGTTGAAGTAGGCAACGTCACAGTAAAGACAGTTTCTAGCAGAGGCTTTACTCCCGAAGAGCTGGCTGAACAGGCGCTAGACAAGATTATTTATGTAGGAGGCAACTGCCATCCGGCCATACAGGAGCAGGCAGAGGCTTTCAAAAATCAAATTCGTGGTGTGTTAGTGGAAAGCATGAAACAAGCTATACGATCTGACCGCACTACTTTGGCAAATAGGTTCCGTGATGTTGGGCATTCGGAACTTGTAAAATTATTGGAGATTTAACATGGCTATTACCGTCACTACAGCGATGCCAACCAGCTTTAAAGTTGAGCTGCTTAAGGGCTTACACGACCTGCAAAATGGCGCTGATACATTGAAGATTGCGCTATTAAAGGCAACTGCTTCAGGCAGTGGAACCTATGGTGCTGCAAGCACTAACTATTCCGACATCACTGGCAACAGCGATGAAACCAGCGGTACAGGATACAGCGCAGGCGGTAACACTCTGACCAACGTAACTCCTGTGGCTAGTGGCACTACTGCTGTCTGCGATTTTGCTGACACTACTTGGTCAAGTGCGTCTTTCACTACAAGTGGCGCGATGATCTATAACACTAACAACTCTAATTCTGCTTGTGCGGTATTAAGTTTTGGTGGCGATCAAACTGTTAGCACTGGAGATTTCCAAATCCAGTTTCCCGCTGCTGGCGCTTCTACTGCGATTATTCGCATAGCTTAGTAGGACAGCCTCATGTATTCAGGGCCAACAAGCGGCTTTGGTGAGCGAGGCTGGGGCAGTAATAGCTGGGGTGGTGTAGGTACCATCCTAGACCTCGGGGCGACTTGGGGAAACGGTGCTTGGGGCGAAGGTGCTTGGGGTGAGAATGTTAATGTCTCCGTTTCCGGCACCGGAGCAGTAGGGACTGTAACATTTGCTATATCGGATAGTGTTGTTCCGGTAGGCGTGGCAGGTACAGGTGCAATAGGCACCGTCGCAATAAATGTCGGAGACTCCGTAGTTGTAAGTGGAGTGGAAGGCACCGGGGCTGTAGGGACTGTAGTAACTAACTACAGCAGCGTCCAAATACCCACAGGGGTACAGGGCGTAGGAGAAATGGGAGGCTTCGTCGTTGCTGTAGACGATGTGGTGATCCCGGTAGGTGTCGAGGGCACCGGCGCGGTTGGTACTGTAAATGTTTTCATTGCCGACATTGTTATACCAGATGGCGTAAGTGCCACAGGTGCTGTAGGGAATGTAACAACCCAAGTAGCTCTTAATGTTACTGGGGTCAGCGGAACCGGAGCTGTAGGGACTGCAACGGATGCAGTAGTGCCTGCAATCACAGGCGTATCCGGCACAGGTGCCATAGGCACAATAACACCGGCCTACGATAGAAATGTTACTCCAACAGGCGTATCAGGCACAGGACAGATAGGTGCAGATGGCGCTACTGTAGTTCCAGCAGTAACAGGTGTAGCAGGAACTGGTGCAATAGGCACCGTAGCGATTTCGGTAGACGAGACAATTATCCCTACGGGAGTAGCTGGAACCGGTGCAGTTGGGGATGTAAACTTTTTTATATGGACTACAATAGACGACAGTCAAACACCTAACTGGACAAACGTAACAGACACACAGACGCCCGGATGGGTGGATATAGATAAAGCCGCCTAGGAGCTGACGAATGGCTACTTATGTAAACAATTTAAGACTTAAAGAAATAACCACAGGTGATGAAGACGGCACTTGGGGCACGAGTACAAATACAAATTTAGAGCTTATCGGAGAATCGCTAGGGTATGCTACGCAAGCAGCCTTTGCTTCAGACGCTGATGCTACTACGACGGTGGCTGATGGAGCGACTGACCCGGCTCGTGCGCTGTATTTAAAGGTCACTTCTGGCGCGTCTCTTACGGCAACCAGAACCTTGACTATTGGGCCAAACACCGTTTCTCGGGTGATGTGGATAGAGAACGCTACTAGCGGAAGTCAGTCTATAAACATATCACAAGGCTCTGGCGCTAACGTCACCATAGCCACGGGTGCAACAAAGATTGTATATCTGGATGGCGCGGGTTCCGGTGCTGCTGTAGTTGATGCCAATGCTAATGTGCCGGGCGGAAATATAACGCTATCGCAAGTTACTGATGTTACTTCTACAGCAGCGGAAGTTAATTTGCTAGACGGTTCTGTTGCAGGGACTATAGTGAACAGTAAGGGTGTTATTTACGGAGCATCTGGTGAAGTTAACGCCACTACTCTGCAAATTTCTGGCACGGCCATCACATCTACAGCAGCAGAATTAAATATCCTTGATGGGGTAACGGCCACGGCCACAGAGCTTAATTACCTAGACATCACGACCCTTGGAACCACAGCGGCCTCCAAAGCTGTCACAGCAGATGCTAATGGTGTAGTCACGTTTGACAACGGAAAGATTGAAGAGTCTACCGCGATTACCTCAAGTTCTAACGCAGCGACTATTAATCTAAGGGATGGTGATAATTTCACTCATACTCTTTCAGAGAACGTGACCTACACATTCTCTAACCCTGCGGCGAGTGGTAAAGTCAGTGCATTTAGTTTGAAGGTTATCCAAGACTCTTCGGCCAGAACTATTACGTGGCCGGGCAGTGTTGATTGGGCAGCAGCTACTGCACCAACTCTTACCGCAACTTCTGGCGGTGTTGATGTTTTCGTCTTTGTTACCTATGACGGCGGCACTAATTACTACGGCTTCACTGCCGGACAGGCGATGGGCTAATGAGCACAGCTAACAAGTTATTCCAAGCTGCCTCTGGCGGTGCTGGTGGTGATAAAGTCTATGTAGAGGATGTGTTCGGAACATTCCTTTATGTCGGAGACACATCTGCAACAAGCCGCACGTTGACCACGGGGATGGACTTTGACGATAAAGGTGGTCTTGCGTGGTTTAAGAGAAGGACAAACCAAGGTGATGGACAGATATATGACACTGTAAGGTCTGGATTAAAATATCTAGTGCCAAGCAGCAGCAGTGGAGAAGCGGCTCAAGGAAGCCCCGCAGATTTAATTAGCTTTAATAGCGATGGCGTAACTATAGGACAAAATAGTCCGGTCAATGCATCTGGCGAAGACATTGCCTTGTGGCAATTTTTGAAGCAGCCGGGATTTTTTGATATTCAAACGTACACCGGAAATAATTCAGGTCAAACCTTAACGCATGACTTAGAATGTGTCCCTGCAATGATTCTAATTAAGAGGACGGATTTTGGTGATGATTGGGTTGTATATCACGTAGGTTCAGATAGCAGTGCGCCTGAAGACTATTCATTAAAACTTAATGATACTGACGCAAGGTCTAATAATAATGGAGCGTTTAATGATACGGCTCCTACGGCAACACATTTTACTGTTGGTAATAGCGCACAAGTAAGTCAAGGCGGCGCAAGTTTTGTTGCTTATCTGTTTGCAGGTACTAATGATTCGGATAGCCAAATATTCGGTGCTGGTAGTGACGAAGCTATTATTAGGTGCGGGAGTTATACGGGTAATGGAAGTTCAACCGGCCCAGAAGTAACTGTTGGTTTTGAGCCGCAGTGGTTGATGATTAAAGGAGTAGGAGACTCTGACTGGATAATGCTTGACATTATGAGAGGCATCCTAACTGGTAGTAATGATGCAAGACTTAGAGCCAACGTAAATGGTGCAGAGACTTCTACTATAGATTTTCTTAGTATCACATCTACGGGTTTTAACGTAGCAACCAATAATTCTAACGTAAACACAAACGGGACAGTTTACACCTACATGGCAATCCGCAGACCTATGAAGACTCCTGAAGCGGGTACTGAAGTTTTTAATGGAGTCCTTACAAGTTCAGACAGTTCAACAACTACAGGGTTTCCAGTGGATATCGGATTCCCAGTTGATTTGGCGTGGGTAAAATACACAACACTTGCGGCGGGCGCATTTTGGATGCAACGCCTGACAGGTTTGACAGCCAACCCGCAGCCGGGACAAGGGAAGCTGGCTCCTCCTAATACTACTGCGCAAGCTAACAGTGGAGAGTTGTGGGGCGCAGATAATATGACCGGATACAGGATATACGGACATACCTATCAAAGAATTTGTTATGGATTCAAACGCGCCACAGGATTTATGGATATGGTGGCTTATACTGGTAATGGAGCATCTTCTCACGCCATAACACATAATCTTGGCGTTTCTCCTGAGTTAATTATTACGAAAAGAAGAGACACAACTGGTGATTGGAGAACAGCTACTAATTTTAGCGCCTCGGCTTATAGCCTATACAAAGTTAACGAAGTAGACCCTGCCACGAATATAAATTATGCCGCTTATGGAATGTACGCAGCCAAACCAACCTCTACTACTTTTACAGTCGGTAGCGGAGCAAATGTAAATGCTAGTGGAGGAACTTTTATTTCCTACCTATTCGGCACAGTAGCAGGAGTAAGCAAAGTAGGCTCTGTCGTTCATTCCGGAACAACGGATGTTGATTGCGGTTTTTCGGCGGGTGCTAGATTTGTAATGGCTAAGCGCGCAGACCAAAATGGCGATTGGTATTACTGGGACACGATGAGAGGCATTGTTGCAGGTAATGACGATTATTTGTTGTTGAATAGTGATGCTGTTGAAGTCACCAACACTGATTACATAGACCCACTATCTAGTGGTTTTACATTAACGTCTAGCTTTACAGCAGGCACTTACATTTTCTTAGCAATAGCATAGGTGACTTATGGAATTTAGAGTACGTTCAAGCGGTGAACTGAAATCACAAGGTGAAATCCGCAAACTCAATCCAAATGTTTCTTTGCCCAAAGTGTGGAATAGCAACGTCTATGAAGCATTAGGCATTGACCCAGTATTTGATACACCCAAACCAGCCACTACTGGTGATTACAAAGTAATTGTTCGTGACGGTGCTGAACAGGACGCAAAAAATAACTGGGTGCAAAAATGGGTGGAGCGGGATATGTTTTCCGACACCACGGAAGACGGCGTTACTACCACCAAGGCAGAACATGAGGCTGCGTATCAAGCTAGACTAGATGCTGATAAGGCTGAATCAGTGCGGTCTGAACGTGACCAAAAACTTAAAGACACAGATTGGATGGGTATGTCTGACGTTACTATGACAGACGCTTGGAAGACTTACAGGACAGCCCTTCGCGATGTGCCAGCACAATCAGGATTTCCCAACAGCATCACTTGGCCTACGGAGCCTAGTTAACGGGATGTTATATGAAACGTCTATTGGTATTAGCTTTACTGCAAGTATTGCCAGTGCTTGTGTTTGGACAGACGCAGACGGAGATAACTACGACTGCGACTAGTTCTAGTTCGTCCACTAATACTAACAATAATAACAATAGCAACACGAACGATACGACGTACACCGGCACGTCGGTAAACACTAATACCAATAACTCGACCATCAACACAACAACGAATTCAACAAATGCTAATACGAATGTAAACACTACGGACTACACTGGTTTGATTAACAACATCAACACCAATACGTCTAACAACACCAACACCAATACCAATACGAGCAACAACACCAACACGAACGTCAATAACTCTATATCGACGAGCAACAACACTAATACTAACACCAGCAACTCTACGTCTAACTCTACGTCCAATAGCACGAGCTTTACGACAAGCAATAGTGTTAGTGACATTACGGCTATGAACACAAATAACAATGTGAACAACAGCCAAAGTATTAGTGACTCAACTCAGAGAGTAACGCAGAAAGTGGAATCCCCACCGCCCAGCGCAATTGCTCCGTCAATTGGTAGCTCCTACTCCCAAGACCTCTGTACTACAGGTATATCAGGTGCTGTTCAAACACAAATACTGGGCTTATCTACCGGGCGCTCTGTCCGCGATCAAAACTGCGAGCGGATTAAATTAGGTAAGACCTTATACGATATGGGCATGCGTGTGGCTGCTGTATCTTTGATGTGCCAAGACTATCGAGTATGGTCAAGTATGATGAGTGCAGGCACACCCTGCCCGTATGAGGGCAAGATCGGCGATGAGGCGAAACTCTTGTGGGAGGCTAACCCTGACAGGATTCCAGAGCCAGACAGGAGAGTTAGGTGAAACGTCTGACGTTACTCTGCCTGTTTCCGGTGCTTGCCTACGCTGACCTTGATCCGACAGGAATGACACAGGTGATGAGTGGCGTTGACGATAAGGCTGTATCAGTGGAAATGGGCCATACGTTTCCGTGGCTTGATCAAGTCTTTACTCATGCTTGGATGAGTACAAATGGGTTTGTTCTTATGTACAACCCAACTACAGGAATAGGAAGGCAAACGGCCCCGCCATCCGGTTATTGTTGTGATGGCTATACTCACGGGACGGGTATGCCTACTTATATGCCTAATGCTTACGGCCTAAGTAACTTTTCTTACATGATCGCCCCTATGTGGACTGACCTTGATGACACTAGCAGTGCGGCTGATGCAGGGTATTTCTACAAAACAGATTCAGAATCTACTAGTTTCTTGTGGCATAAGGTTAGAGAGTACGCTACCACTAATGAGAATACGTTTGGCTTAACTTTAGATAAAACGGGCGGTTTCAAGTTCGAGTACGAGGATGTAAATGTCAGCTTTCACCATAAGGCGTTTGTTGGCTGGTACGGTGGTAACTTCCCCACAGGTGATGGGTCCGGTAGTCCTTGGACGCAAGAGTGGGAGATGAATGGGTTTACCACTAATGATGTGCAAAACTACGGTGGTAATACAACTTTTGAGCTAAACAACGGTGTTGCAAGCCTGATCATGTCCGCTAGTACGCTAAACCAACAAGGTGGCGGCGATGGGCAACAGTCAGCTCCTCCAACTTACGCAGAGCAGGCGGTAGATGTCGTATTTGGTGATTCGGCTGATGACTTTTTGTACTTAGATCAGCCAGACTCGTCGGGTATGCCGAGAGTGTTGAGTCAAGTAGCTCCTCCGCAGATTTATCAAGAAGCACCACAGGAGGAGATGTTTGGAGGCCCATCTACAGGCGAACCCGTCCGACAAGACCAACAACAACAGCAACAACAGCAACAAACCCCAGAAATTACAGGTGAACCGGCACAGGTCGAAGAAGTTAGAGAAGCTAGGCCAGTTGAGGTTGTAGCAGAAGTTGTTCAGGTGACTCGTGAACCAATACCGGAGCCAGCTCCAGCGCAGGTAGTTATCAGAGCAGAACCTGCCGAAGTCACGGAGCCTGCTGCACAAAGAGAGCCTGCACCTGTTGAAGTGGCAGTAGAGGCCCGTGCAGAGCCAGTTGCTGAGAAGGTAAGTGCAGTTGTTAAACCAGCCGTTGACGTTGTTAGGATTGCATTAAGTTTAACTGGGCAGTCTTACCAGCCTCAGTCATTTGGTATACCGCAAGGCATGGCTATGCCTGAACAAACTATAGATCAAACCGTGGTAGAAATGCAGGAGCAGATTACTCAAGTGGCTGTGGCACAATCAGATCAACAAGAAGTAAATGGCCTAACGCAGCAAGACTTAGCTCCACCTACCCAGATGCAATTTGAGAATGACTTTAATGACGCGATAGCTACCGGGCAGTCTGTCGGACAATTCCTATCAGCGCAGTTGCCAGACTTTAGCCAATTTGATGTTGCTCCACCTAGCCAACAAGAGCAACGTACTGTGCAACGAGCAGAAACGCAGATTCAAACTATGAGTCAGGCTGACGTTCAGCAGAGTTTAGATAGTCAGTTAGAAAATTTAGAGGACACTGGCGGCTTTACAGATCAGAGCCTTGCGGTTTTTCTCCTATCAAACAACCCGGCTTTCTCGCAGTACGACAGCGTTACTCTGTCGGACAGACAACAGTTTTACTCGTCCGCGCAGCCCTACCCAGCGAACAATATTCGGGCAAATCCATTGGGAGTTCTGCGTGTGACGGGTAATTCGGGATATGACGATTTGGTGGATTTACAATGGCAGAGATAGAAGTTGGCGAGGTAAAGCTTTCTGGCGGCAAGTTACTGCTTGTTATACCTTTTTTGGGTAGTATAGGGGCAGCAATGTGGGGCGGTTTTGAGCTGTACCAGCGTTTGTTAGATGCTGAAGAAGCAGTTACTGCCTATGTTTCGCCTGATTTTAGCTCTTATGATGAAGAGCTGGCTGTACTAAGCACTAAATTAGATACTGCCGAAATGTTGATAGCCGCCGTGGAACGGGCGTTAGACCAAGATATTGTTGAGGTAATGAACAACATTGATCGCCTGCAAGCAGATATTGACATAGTTGAGCGCGTTGCAAGAGATACGGATGATTCTGTGGTGCTTGCTACCAGAGAGCTGAGAGACGATGTATACGCCCTAGAAGAGCGGGTCAACGACAGTCTGAGAGACATAGACAACGAACTTCGTGAGATGCGTGACGACTTGGAAGAGCGCATCCAGCGGATACTTGATAATCCCCTAAACGTGGAAGAATGATGGAAATGACAGGCCAGATTGTTGTAAGTGGTGTTGCTGGCGTAGCAGGGTTTTTAGTCATATGGGCCTTTACCCGAGCATACGCAATGCTGGACAAGATTGGGGAAGACCTTAATCGTATTCCTGAGAAATATGTGGCGAAAGAAGACTACCGTGAAGACATACGCGAGATTAAAGAAACACTTGGGGCTATTTGGAAACGACTAGAGAATAAGGCGGAAAAATGAGACTCGATCCTGTATTGCTGAACATGGCCTGTAGCTGGGCAATTAACGCTTACAAAGACCAGAACAAAGATGCCATTAAAATAGAAAGCAAATGGACATCAACTACAGCATATGTGGCGAAGCGTAAGTCCATAGATATTATAGCCTTTAGGGGTACACAGCAGGGCAGAGATTGGCTAACAGACGCGCTCGTAGTCCCCGTGCCATACGCGGGTAGACTGTGCCACGGTGGGTTTGCTATGGCGCATAGGTCAGTTTGGAAAGAAGTTAAGAAACACATAGACCCCAAGAAACGCACCCTGATTTGCGGCCATAGTCTCGGTGGTGCGCTGGCAGAACTGTCTGCCTCTATGTTGAACGGCAAGCACGACAACATAAACTTGATTACTTTCGGTAAGCCAAACGTGTTCTTCAAGGGCTTCAAGAAGCCAATGACGCTGGATAATCAAATATCTTGTGTGCAGGGTAGCGATATGGTGGCTAGAATTCCCCGACTTTGCTACGGCCCCTCAAGCTCACAGACTATGCTGTACTTCAGCAATACCGGCCCTGATTACATAAACCCCAGCAAAGACACCAGAGTTGCTGACAGGGGTGACCTGAAAGACCGGATAGCTGACCACATGATGGACGGCTACAAAGACAGGCTAAAAGAGTTTCTGGATGAGCAAGAGGCACAAGCCAAGAAAGTAGTGCAAATGAACAAAGACAAAGAACTAGCCCGTAAAGAACTGGAGGATATGGCGGATGAAATGTTTATTAAAGATTAGCTTTTTAACTGTTTTCACGTTGTCTAGCTGTACGTCTGTTGAGCAAGTTATGGCAAACAAAGAAATATACTGTAATCAATTTTACAAGGGCGTAAGGGCGGTTGGCCGTGGTGCCCTGTCTGCAACAACCGGCGTTATAGTGCCTGATGTATGTGACACTATAGATACAATTGTGGAAGCTGCGGAATGAAACTAGGCGGCCTACTTAAATCCCTTGCACCTACTATAGCCAGTGCAGCGGGTGGCCCAATGGCGGGTATGGCTGTCAAAATGGCGGCACAAAAACTGGGTATGCCAGACGCCACGGCCAACGAAATTGAAGACCTCATAGAGCGCGAACCCGAAAAGGCAGTATTGCTTAAAGAGGCGGACAAAGAGTTTAAGGATCGTATCCGCGAAATGGAGATCGATTTAGAGTCCTTTAAGACAGAAGTCGAGGACAGAAAAGACGCTAGAGCTAAGTTCTCTGGCGATCTAACACCTAAAGTGTTCTGTATATTGGCACTAATTTTATACGGTGCGTACGTTATGACCGTAACTATACTGCCACACGACCAGAACGACGAGACTATTATTTCGCTAGTATTGGGCCAGCTATCAGGCATTTTAGGCACCTGCGCGGCTTTTTTCTACGGCGGATCAAACGGTAAGAAGTAATATGGAAAAGCTAATTAAGATGCTGAAGCGCCATGAGGGCACAGAAACTCATGCGTACGAATGCTCCGAAGGTAAAGTCACGGTAGGCGTAGGCCGTAATATCGACCAAAAAGGCGGTATGGGGCTGTCTGAGGACGAGATAGATTACCTCCTACAGAACGATATTGAGCGTGTAATAAAAGAGTTAGCCTCAGAATACGCGTGGTTTAACGGCCTTGATGATGTACGAAAAGATGCTATTATTGACATTGCATTTAACCTCGGAGCTACGCGTTTACGTGGCTTTCGACGCGCATTAACCGCTATGGAAGCGGGGAACTACACAGAAGCCTCTACAGAGT
>Ga0208134_1002066_pt1 | contig 11036 bp, 28 predicted proteins | sample VirMetDEL_Mar_31_FD_184515 | JGI IMG/M metagenome (GOLD analysis project Ga0208134, IMG submission 184515) | Aqueous microbial communities from the Delaware River and Bay under freshwater to marine salinity gradient to study organic matter... | ecosystem: Environmental > Aquatic > Marine >... | reverse complement strand
GATGATTGACCCAGTAACCTTTAGCGCATTAGCAGGCGTAGCGAAAGGCTTAATCTCTAGAGTATGGCCTGACCCAGTGCAACAAGCGGAACAGCTTAATAAGTTAGCTGAGATTGAACAGCGTGGCAATTTAGCAGAGCTTCAGGCTCATGTTGATCTAACCACTAAGCAGCTCGATATTAATATAGCAGAGGCGAAGCATTCATCTGTATTCGTTGCTGGATGGAGGCCGTTCATTGGATGGGTAGGCGGTGGAGCGATGGCGTACCAGTTCATTGTTTATCCGCTACTGATATGGGCTTGGGCTATCGTGCAAGCTAATGGTGGAATTCCTGAAGGGGTTAACCCGCCACCTGTATTAGAGACTGGCGCGTTATTTTCTATCGTGACGGGTATGTTAGGTGTTGGCGCAATGCGTAGCCATGATAAAAAACATGGCGTTGACACAAAGCGCCACAAGTAACTATTGAATTAAATCCTCTTTTGGGTTCTTCCGACCACTAGCCGCAGCGACACTGGCAAGCATTCCATTATCTTTAGCTTTTTTAACCATGTCTTCGCTGACAACTTTCTTTATGTGTTTCGCAATAGTGACATGAGCTAGGCCGAAATGCTTCGCTACTGTTGAAACATTACCGCCACTGTTGATAATCTGCTCTATCTTTTCTTTATTATCAAGCATAACTTTTAGGGCTTTTGGTGGTGACTTCTTTTTCTTTGGCTCGACTTTTCTAATCGATTTCAAAGCGTGTTGTGCTAAGTTCATTTTTCAATCCCTTTCTAACCACAAGTTGAGGGCAATCAATACCGCCGCTGAAAATGCAGACATAGACCAAAGTGCAAGTTGAAATTCATAGTCGGTCATATCGAAGCTGCCACTATGAAAACTAATAATATTAATACTGTACCGAAAAACTCTATTTTATCCTGACTCATCTTGCATTTGCTCCAGTTGTTTTTTGATGCGCCTGTTTTGTGCGCGTAGTAAATAAGACGAATAGCCGCTATTGTTTTTAAACTTGCTCGACTTTAATTCTCTATCGCTGCGTTGTAGTGCTTCAATAGCCAGCTTTGTTGTTTGTTGTTGTGCAATCATATTAATTACCTTTTTTAGAAACAGCGCCCTAATCACATTCCATAATCATCATCAAAATCATCGTCCATTATTTTTTATCCGTTGAAAACATAATATCTTTATATGATAAATAAATTACCAATGCTAAAAATCCAAGTGGCGGCAGAGAAAGAACCAATGCCAATATAATAAAAGGCATCACAGCCATAATAAAACCCCGCACTAAAACGGCTAAATATAAACTTAACGCTTTCATTTTTATAACTCCCAAACTTCTTTAAGTTCATTGTTTAATTTTTTATCTGCTAAACGACTATCGCAAGGCGATGAATTTCTTTTAAAAGGTTCATCTTTGTGGCGCTTCAATGTCTGAGCATGATTAACGCAAGTTTTACAACGTGACTCCTTGCCTGATTTACGATCTTTACGATTGTTAAAATGTTCAGGCGGCTTTTCAGTTCCACACTGTTTACAAATAAGAAGTTTCATTTTGAATACTCCATGTTGTGAATTTCGCAGAACTCTTTAGGTCGATCACCTTTGTAAATTGGATGTTCAGTTAAGAGCCCATTAACGTACTCATAGAAACTAGCGCCACCATCGTAAACTATATAAGCCTGACGTTTATCACCAGTAGCGCACCAATGGCCGCTAGAAGCGCCTCTAACCCACCTTAGGGAGCTTATATTAACTTCCTCTGCTGCTTCTATGTTCAGCTTGCATTTGCTTATAGCGGTGATTACAGACGCTCCACTGATAGAAAGTGATTCGCCTGCTTTTAATGTTTTATACATTCCCATTTTTTTAATCTCCTGATTTGAATGGTACAGCTTTAATTCGTTTACCTTGAGACTGAGCTGCCAGAAGCAACTCAATTAGTTTAATGTTTTTATAATCATTCATAGCGCACCAAATATCAGATTGACGATTGATCCACTACCCATCATTAATAATAGGGCTAGACAGGCAGCAGCATGGTAGCGGTAACGGATACCGCCATCCTTACGATTATTCAATGTCATTCTCCGCATAGCTAATTAACGCTTCTCTAACTGCAAACATTAATTTATCAGCAAGGTCTAAGTTTAATGCTTTAGCTGAATCGCTTGAGGCTTCTTCTTCGTACAGTTCAAAGAAGTTTTTAAGAGCTGAATCGCAGTTATCACTATTGGCTAAAGCTTCATGGCATAACTCAAAAGCATCTTTATCAACATTGCAATCACCTAGCTTAGTATCAATCCAGTCTACAATAGCTTCTTCGCGTAATTCTTCTTGAACATCACCTTCGTAAAATGGCGAACCAGCTACATCGTCATACATTCTTATATCATCGGGGTAGTTACTCATTTTTCGCACCACTCAATACATTTAGCCAAAGCTTCTTCAGGCGTTTGTTTGTATTCGCCTCGATAAACTTCTAGACCACCTTCTTCAACAATAGGCAAATAGCCTACATCCTCAACGTATCTAACAATTAGGTCTGTCATTTTTTGATCTCCTGATCTAGGGGCTTTCGCCCCGTTTGGTTTAATTAAAAAGGACAATCATCATCTATAGCAACTTCTGGCGCCCAATAAAAAACTGATTTAGCTGCTTTGCGCGACAAAGCTATAGCTTCATAATAACCATCTGGCGCATCTTCATAACAAGGGGAAAAACCACCATTTGCTGCTGTAGCTTCTGCATAAGAAATAGCGTCTTGCTCTGCTTGATCTTGAGCGCGTATGTGGGCATTGTAAGCTACTTGCTCTGCTGCTAACTGTTGGGCTGTTTGATAATCTGACATTTTTGATTCTCCTGAATCGCTGTTTTTCTGAGCTGGTATAGCCAGTATATACATAAACTACACAGATGCAATAGGTTTTGTATGGTATCGCTCATTTAATTTATACGCAGCAAAGATTTTATTCCCACTTCTAACATCTACAGTATCAATCAAATGGCCTTTGGTTCTTAGCTCATAGATTCTAGCGGCTAGTCTGAAACAGCCAAATAGGTTTAAAGCGTCTATTGGGGTTATTGAATTGCCTGCTTTAAGGTGTCGCAAAATATCATTATTCTGACTCATGTTAATTACTCCTAGTGCGCCCAGCTTCTATCATTAAGGTCTTGCAATAATGGTGTGTTTTTAGTTGATGTAGCTGCTGAATGTACGGCACTCATTTCACGCGCCTTGTAAGCCTGTATAAACTCGACTGTCACACCTTGCCAGCATTTATCAGATGCAATATCAACGGCCTCTGTAGCGCCACACAAACCCATTAATTCACACTTAACAGCCTTATCCATGTTTTGATTAAACGCTCTTTGAGTTAATGGCTTCTTAATACTTAAGCGCATATCAATGAACGCCTCTGCTGCTTCCTGCTCGATGTTTGAAAGTATCGCGCTAGTTAAGTCTATTTTTTTATAGATCATTTTTTACCCCGTAATTTTTTAGTATTGTCTTTGAGCTGTTCCATTAAAGTATCACCAATGGCCTCGCGGATATAACATTGCACAGTTACTATGTTGATACCGTAATGCTTAGAAACATCTTTAGTTGTACAGCCTTGTTTAATCATTTTGGCTATTTTTGGCCGATCATCAATCAGCCTTTCTCTGACTGTTGGCTCTCTACCTGCTCTGTAAGAATGAGGGTTAGCCAGCAATGCCTTTGTATGCTCTCCTATTGAACGCATCAAGCTACCCCTATGATGATAAGGAATCCATGAATAACGCCAACAGGCGCGATTAGAAGGTCGATAACGAACATTGTCGCGTTGCCTTCTTCAAAACTTGTAATTAATGCAGTGAAATATGAAATTACAATTGTTATATACATTAAAAACATTGCTACGCCTGAAATTATATCGCTCATTTTTATTACTCCTTTGGGGCTTTCGCCCCGTTCTGGTTTAAAGCCCTAAGCTCTTGATGATAGCCAATACTTTATTTCTTCTCTTTACTGCCGTTTCATTTACATCGCCAGTAACTTTGTTGGTTGCTAGGGATACATCAAAATTTACCGTTCTGTAAGATTCTATGTTGTTACCGTTTACGCCTGATATTTTAGCTTTGCAGTATTTTGGAAACTTAGCCGCTAATGCTTCTGCTGCTGCAAGCTCGCCCATCGGAAAGTTAAAACTAATTGAATATTCCGCATCTTCAAAAGATAACTTGCCATAAGTATCGTTTGAGCCATCTATTGTATGTGGGCGCATTGCGTTAGCTTCTGCTATTAGCTTGTCTAAATTATTCATGTTTTCGATCTCCTGATCTTTAGTTGGCTTGGGGCTTTCGCCCCGTTTAAATTAAATTCTACTGGCTATGCTTTCTTCTACTAAGCTTTCCCAAATATTACGGGCTGTGCCTTCTTCAGCGTAATCTTGAAAATCTTCAGGGCAGCTATCGCAGTTGTATTCCATACCTTCCATCATATCTATGGAACAACACTCCACTTCACAAAGACTAACGCTATATTTTTTAGCTATATCTTCCAAAAAAGTATCTTCAATTTTACCGTTGGATTCTAAATCACTTATCATCGCGGCTTTAAGTTGTTCACTTGAGTATTTCATTTTTTGAACTCCTGTTCCCTAATTGGTATAGCCATTATTGCATGCTTACTACACAGACGCAATACTTTTTGTTTAGTATTTATTAATTTATATTACCTATTTGTAATTAATTTTACTTTATTTCAGGCATAGAAACCCCACTATCCACACCCTGCTATGTATCACTGCTATAGCTTTAAGGCTTTACTGAATAGCTAATCCACACCCGCGAGGTTTAATTCGCCACAATCAACGGCCTGTTACCAGCTATAATGATTGCCTGCTCCCATAATTAAATGAGGCTTTTAGTGACCGAGTTGACAGGGGTTAAGTCATTGCTTGGCTTTAGGTCTGTTTTGGTTGAACGCGAAAACGACTGCACAAAATCCGCGAAACAAGAAAGGTTTTCAATATGAGGTAAATGTTATAATATAACAATTGTCGGATATTGGTGAACCGTACCTGTTTTACTGTTTATCAGAAGATGTTGGTCGCATCGCCCGATAAAGATTAAATACTAAACCCTGTTCTGATTTTGGTCAAGCAGGGTTTTTTATTGTTTGTAAGTTTGGACATTCTTGGATTACACTGGACGCATAGGTGCTTACTCCCACCTATTATTTGCTACTTCTCATTTTTGCCCGCTTATCCTCCCTAGTATAAAGCGGGTTTTTTTTGCCCTTAATTTAACATTAGTTGTTGATTGTTAAACAGATCAAGTTTAGAATGTATGGACTTAATAAAAAAACAGGAGTTTTAAATTGTTTAAATATTTTGTAAAGGAGCTATTAACTGGTGCGGTTGATGGAAACTATACCCATAAAGATGCTGCTGAAAGTATGGCAATACATCTTGCAGATAAATGGATGGGTAGTTGTTGGGGCGTGTTTTCGTTCCATGATGCGAAGCACAACCAAGCAAGAACGCATTTTCATGTAGATGAGCCAATGCCTACCCTTTTAAGAGAGGCGTATGGCGAAGAATACAGCCAACAAAAACATTAAAAACAGGAGTTTTAAAAATGAAAGTAGATGAGAATCGAATAGTATCAGTGATTAAAGTTATGCAGGCCTTAACGTTAATTAACGATACATTCACAGTTAAAGATTTAAAAGATAGATGCTCCCCGATAGGCGGTACGTTAACTACAGTCTTGGTTAAATGCCCACAAGTAGAAAAGCTTTCAAATGGTCATTACGCATGGATTGGCGGGGATATTGATTCTGAAGTGGTTCAAGCTATTTATGCTGACTATCAAGCATTGCGAGATAGTTACAACAAAAAACCAGAAGTAAACCCCGATAATATTCTTGATGATATTTATTCGCTTAATCAACTTACAGCCATTGCTATGGATTTAGCTAGTGAGATAAAAAGCCTTAATCAAGCATTTGATATGAAATCATCTGATATTGTTACTTATCTAGCAAGCCTTAAAGGTGGTGACAAATGAGAAGCACAGAAGAATTATTAGCCGAATGTATGGTTGAGTGGACTAAAGGCTATACGGATTGTCAGAAAGGCATTCCCCATAAAGAAGGCCAATCAAGTGAGTATGATCGCGGTTATGGCGATTGTTACCAAGAAGAAGCAATACAGGAGTATAGATAATGAGTGATTTAAATACTTTGTTAGTTAGTGTTCAGCAGAACCTAAAAGCGCCTAAAGGCCAGTTTAATGCGTTTGGTAAATACAAATATCGTAGTTGTGAAGACATTTTAGAAGCTGTTAAACCGTTACTTGGTGAAGCATCTTTAACCATATCAGATGAAATTGTTGCGGTGTTAGATCGTGTTTACGTTAAAGCTACGGTAACTCTAACATTAGGTGAGGCTACAACCAGTGTTAGCGCATTTGCTAGAGAGTCATTAACAAAGAAAGGGATGGATGATTCTCAAATAACTGGTACGGCCAGCTCTTATGCTAGGAAGTACGCTTTAAATGGATTGTTTCTAATTGACGATACCAAAGATGCAGACACGATGGACAACTCTAAAGTAGAAGCTACGTTCAAGCTAGATACACTGGCACAGTCATGGATTAAAGCTATTAACGATGGAACTAATAAGCTAGAAGAAATACAAGACCCTGAGTATAGAAAGTTCATCGCAAAGGAGTTATTGAAGTGAGAAAGATAATAACTGACGTTGAACAGGGTTCACCAGAATGGCTTCAAATGCGCTTAGGCGTGATAACAGCATCTAAGTTTAAAGATGTTATTTCTAGTGGTCGCGGCTCTGCTCCGTCTAAGACCCGTCAATCATATATGTATCAATTAGCTGCTGAGACTGTAACAGGGCAAGGGCAAGATTTTTATTCTAATGAATTCATGGTCTGGGGTACTGAGACAGAACCCGAAGCCAGAACAGTTTATGAATTGAAATCAGGTAACAAGGTTAATGAAGTGGCATTCGTCAAGCTAGATAATTTGAATGTAGGTGTATCGCCTGATGGGTTAATTGGTGAAGACGGTGGTATTGAAATTAAATGCCCGAAGACTTCAACGCAAATAGAAACATTCCTAAGCGGTAAAATGCCTTCATATCATAAGGCACAGGTTCAGGGCTGTATGTGGGTTACAGGTCGAGAATGGTGGGATTTTGTATCATATGACCCAAGAATTGACGGGGAAGCTAGTTATTTCTGTCAACGAATAGAGCGCGATGAAAACTATATAACTGATCTATCAAAAAAATGCGTAGAGTTTCAAAACGAATTAGAAGAAATCATTAATAAACTAAAAGGGTAATATTATGAAAATCGGTGTAAGTTTAAAAATAGACGTTAGTAAATTGGATAAAGATCGTTTTTTTCATGGCAAGAATGGCGCTATCTATGCAGATGTAACAGGTTTTATTGATGTAGAGACAGAAGACCAATACGGTAACAATGGGTTTTTAACTCAATCATCATCTAAAGAGGAACGCGATGCAGGCTTAAAGTTGCCCATCATTGGTAACTCAAAGATATTCTATAAAGACTTAGCGCCTGCTGCTTATAAAGCGCCTGCTGTAGCACGACCAGCTAATATACCTAGTCCATCGCAGAACTTTCAAGCTCCACCAGCACCATTAGATGATAACTCGGATTTACCTTTTTAGCATGAAGGTTAATTTAATAAAGCGCAGTGATGGCCTTTTGGAGCCATACGATAGCAAGGCCGTTGAGATAATTGACGGTCTTGCTTATCGACCCTATGAGTTTAGCGTTGATGAAGTTAGGGGATTGAGCCAGAACGCTATCAGTCATGTTTGGTACAACCGTATTGATAAACAATTATGTACAGAGATTGGTTCAACTAAGCGAATGTGCAAGCTTCACTATGGCGTTCCTATTCTACGGGGTGAGGATGAAGGCTTTAGGAATCTATACGACAAGGCTTTTAAAAACATTCTAAGCTATGAAGAAAAGCTGAAAGCTATGGATTATCTACCAGTGACAAGGTTGATGAATAAAGAGCAAATGTCTAGGTACTTAGAAGCGATACAGGTTCACTATGCAGAAATGGGGATTATACTAGAGTGATTAAGGAGATAAGCGATGGATGATTTAGCTGAAGGTCTGAACAGAAAAGAAGATGCAATAATTGATGATTATATTGAGATGCTTAAAAGAACGAGCACATCTATATTGAAAAAAATAAAGGAGCGAGAACCACTTCTCTTTGCTCATATGATGTCTGAAATGGCGTTAATTTATCGAAGTGAAGAAGAACTTAAAGCGTTGTTTGAATGAGAATCATAGACGTATCTAAGCCTATTAACGGGTGGGCTGTATTAGGTAGAAAGTTCGTCTATGTAGATTGGCACAATGGTGAAAGGTCGAGAATCAGCAGAAATAAAGTAACTCTAAAGGATGGTATTTTGTGGCTAAAGCAATCGGAAAGCTAGTAGACCAAGCGGCAACACTTTTACAGAAATTAGTCAGATTAAAAGCTGCTGATGATAACGGCTACTGTCAGTGTGTCACTTGCGGTAAATTCGACCATTGGAAAAATATGCAAGGTGGTCATTTTATACCTAGAGGCAATGCAGCAACTAAACTGCTTACCGAAAACGTGCATCCTCAGTGTAAAGGCTGCAATGGGTTCGCTATGAAACATGGTGACGCAGCTCATAGATATACTCTGTATATGGTTGATATGTATGGAAGGGCTGAAGTAGATGAAATGCTAAGAACTAAGCACAAGCCGTTTAAATGGTTTCGGCCAGATGTAGAAGACATGATTAAAGATTTTAAGCAGCAGGTAAAAGAATTGGAGTCTAAATTGTGAGCGCATTAAATCAGCAGGAAGGTGGAACGCATTATAAAAATCTAGAGATTCAGCCAGTGGAGTTTATTACAGCCAATGAGTTGACGTTTTTAGAGGGCTGTATTGTTAAAAGAATATGCAGGCATAGAGATAAAAACGGTGCTGAAGATTTAAGAAAGGCCAAGCATGAGATTGATTTAATCTTAGAAATGGAATATGCACAAAAATAAACAAGGGTGTATAATACGGCTATGGAAACAGATAATAGAACATTTGCACAATTCACAAAGGCTAAGTTAGGCATGGGCGCTAAAGAGTTCTGTGCGCTTGTTGGAAAGCCTAGAGAAACATTGTACTGGCAATGGAACAATCCAAAGACTAGGCACAAGGTTAAAGACCTAATAGAGGAAGTTTACTTCACTAGGTACAATCAATTATGAGTGAGTGGCATGGCGGCAAAGGTTCAAAGACAAGACCGAATACAACGCCACAAGCAGAGCTAGAGCTTCGTGATAGGCTATGGAGAGCGCCCGAAGCTGATAAGCCTGCTATCTTAGAGCAATTAAACAAGTTAGTAGAAGATCGTAAAGCTCATGGTTTATACAGTGGAGCATTTTATAAGTGAAATATTCACCAAGAAAGCAAAGACATATCAACGCTATTAAACGATTAAACCGTAGACGTAGGATTAAGCATGGCAACACTAGCAGAACAGTTAGCCCAAGCTAAAGCAGAAGAAGCTAGAGCAGATCAGTTAAACGCTATTATTGATGATGTTGCTAATGAGTTAATAAACGGCAATCCAAAGCAATCAGCACAAGCGTTAGAAAACTTAGCTTATTTCTGTAAAGCCAGTGAAGACTTATTCATGCAGATGAGAAGGTTAGCAGTAACTAAGGCAATAGCTCAAAGTGATGAACTATTCATAATGGAAAAACTAAAACTAGCAGAGCAGGATAAAAGAGATGAGCGAAGAATCAAACATTGAACAACCCGTCAAGCGTACTAGAACAGTTAAGCCAAAGGTCGAGCCAGTAACTAGAGAAGAATACGAGAAGCTAAAGGCTTGTATTGAGAAGCTAGCGGTAATGACAGGTCAGGGGAATATACTAAACGAGTTCGGTTTAGAGCGATGGGTACCAAGTAAAGCAGACACAAGACGCAAGTGGTGATTATATGGCAGCAACAGTAGCGGCAAAGAATAGAAAGGTCAGACAAGACGCTTTACGCGAGATGCTTTCAAAGAAGTGCACTGTTGAGCAAGTGCTTAATAATGTTATGAAAATGGAAACACAGGGTGCATCAATGGAAGGGCAAGAACTAACAGCCCTAAAGTATGCAACTGACGCTAGATTAAAGCTTATCAATAAGTATTTGCCTGAGTTAAAAGCCAGTGAATTATCTATGATAGATGAGGACGGTAAGACTACAGGCTTTAAGGTGACGTTTAGCGATGGACAAAGAGATAACGATACCGCCGAAGTTTAAAGGCTTTGCTGAAAAGCATAGATATTGCGTATGTTACGGGGGCAGGGGTTCAGGCAAAAGCTGGTCTATTGCTACGCTATTAGTTATTAGAGCATTACAAGAGCCTACCCGTATTCTATGCGCTAGGGAGATACAGAAGTCTATTATTGATTCATGCTTACAATTACTAGCTGATACTATTTACAGGCTAGGCGTTGAGTCTGAGTTCGATATTCAAGGTACACAGATACTAGGCAAGAACGGCTCTAGGTTCTTGTTTGAAGGGCTACGCTCTAACATATCTAAAATTAAGTCTATGGAAGGTATCGACATTGTTTGGTGTGAGGAAGCAGATCAAGTGAGTGCTACCAGTTGGAATACGTTAATACCTACAATCCGAAAGCCTAATTCACAGATATGGGTGAGCTTTAACCCTGCTGATGAAATGGACGACACTTATCAACGGTTCGTTAGTAACCCGCCTGAAGATTCATATGTTGTTAAGGTAAACTACTCTGATAATCCCTATTTCCCTGCTGAGTTAGAAAAAGAACGACTAGCAATGAAGGCTCAAAGTGATACGCTTTACAGGCATATATGGGAAGGTGAGCCAATAGCTAACAGAGATGGAGCTTATTGGGCTAAATACATTAAACAAGACCAAGTGACTAGAATGCCTATCGAGCCTAATCATCCTGTAAAC
>Ga0208134_1002065_pt1 | contig 11040 bp, 7 predicted proteins | sample VirMetDEL_Mar_31_FD_184515 | JGI IMG/M metagenome (GOLD analysis project Ga0208134, IMG submission 184515) | Aqueous microbial communities from the Delaware River and Bay under freshwater to marine salinity gradient to study organic matter... | ecosystem: Environmental > Aquatic > Marine >... | reverse complement strand
CAAAGCAAAACAATAAGGAAGTCGGTATGAATTCTGTAGATGACGCATTAGCACGTTTAGACAAACACGAAGCTGAATGTGCCTTACGGTATCAAATGATCCAGTTACAACTTGATGAGCATAACAAGCGCTTTGATAGGCTGGAAAAGATGATGCAGGGCGGGTTTGCGTCTATCTCTGTAATCATAACTGTTGCTATTGGTATCTTGGAGTTTGCTAGATAATGTGGCAGACACTCGTTGGACCGTTAACAGACCTTATTGGTGGGCACTTTAAACGTAAGTCCGAAGAGAAGAAGGCTGTCCATGAAGCTAAGATGGTAGCTATACAGCAAGACGCTAACTGGGAAAACATCCATGCAAACAATTCAGCTAACTCATGGAAAGACGAGTGGTTTACGATTTTGTTTTCAATCCCTTGTATTCTTGCATTTTTCCCTAGCATGGTTCCTGTAGTAATGTCGGGCTTTGAAGCACTCAACGCTATGCCTGAGTGGTACAAGGGTTTCTTGGGTGCAGCTGTAGCGGCATCGTTTGGCCTACGTGGCTTGGCTAACTGGAAGAAGTAGTATGGCTTACGGTGATATTTTACAAATAAACGGACAGTGGGTTGAACACACTCCTGTAGGATACATGCCTGTAAATCCTCAAAGGCTTGCAGGAATGCTGACTAAACCTGCGCCTATTACTAAAACTACCACGCCTACTCAAACATTACCTACTGGTACTCCTACTACTGATCCTAACAAAGCACCTGCTGGAGAAACTGGCGGCTTTGATCCTAATGGCGGTCCTATAGGTGGTCCCCCAGCACCAGCACCAGCACCAGCACCAGCACCAGCACCAGCACCAGCACCAGCACCAGCACCAGCACCATTAGATCCGGTGCTAGGTTTAATATTTAATGTACCAACTTCTACAACACCCACACCAGTTAGCAGCCCAGTTACAGTTGGTTCTACCGGTGGTATGTTTAATGACCCTTTTGATTTTAATTCCGGTCTTGAACAACCTCCATTTGAAGAAGTAGAGCGGGTAGATAATCTTAGAACCCGTCTTGAAAGTATGTTAGGCGGTATAGGTCAGTCTGAGTTAGGAGCTATCTGGGCTGATCCAAGTATGGAGGAAATCTTAGAAGCAAACACTATCAAGATGAATCCAGATGCTCCTTTTGACATCGGTTTAGCAACAGGAATTACTGCTGAAGCTCTTGCAGAAATAATAACTTTTGTTCAAGAAATAGAAACAGCTGGCGGCTATGAAGAATGGTTAGCACAGCAGCCTACTGGAGATCCCGGAGATTTAGAGCCTCCTCCAGCACCTGCTCCAGAGCCTGAACCAGCACCTGAAATGGAACAGGTGTTGCTAAACGAAGGTGAATTTAATGAACAATTTCCTGATGTTGATCCTTCTGAATATACTGAGTCAGGTACATGGACTGATCCAAATACAGGTATTGTTTATGTAATCAACATTCCTCCACCTGTTGAAGAAGAAACTGGTGGTGACGCTGGTGGTGACGCTGGTGGTGACGCAGGAACTTCTACAGATACCGAAGAAGAAGAAGAAGTAGTAATAGACCCTTCTGGAAGTACGGTTGATGATGAAGACGCAGAGACTGCTGAAACTATTCCTACTGATGATGGTGCTGATAATTTGCCGGGCGATACTACTGAAACACCTGAATCAGCTCCAGCACCTGAACCAGCTCCAGCACCTGATGGTGAAACAGGTATTCCTGATTTTTATAGAGTAAGAGAAGACGGTACTGTAGTTACTGTGTTTGATCCTGACACTCCGCTAGAACCTGACCAAATACCTCCTTGGGTAGATATAGAAACTCCGGGATCTTATCCTGAAAGCGGTCCTGAAATTGATGAAGAAGTAGCTGAAGAAGAGCCTGTGTTTGATCCTATACCCGGTCCTCAAGGTGATCCCGGTCGTGACGGTACTGATGGTCGTGATGGTACTGATGGAACTGACGGTACTGATGGCGAACAAGGTCCACAAGGTGATACAGGTCCACAGGGTGACACAGGTCCACAGGGTGATCCCGGACAAGACGGCACTGATGGTACTGACGGTGCTGATGGCGAACAAGGCGAACAGGGTGAACAAGGAGACCCCGGAACTGATGGTACTGATGGACGTGACGGTACTGATGGTACTGATGGACGTGACGGTACTGATGGTCGTGATGGTACTGATGGTACTGATGGTACTGATGGACAAGACGGTGAAGACGGTGCTGAAGGAAAAGCCGGTAAAGATGCTTCAATGTTTGAAGAATACATGACATCTATTGGTTATCAACCTGTACAGCTACAACAAGCTATTGCACCCCCTAAGAAAAATTACCTTAAAGAAATTGACGGATTAATTGGTCGTAGTTTATTTGGGAAAATGATTGGATGACATACTTAAACATAATGAATAACGTATTGCGCCGTTTGCGTGAAGAAGAAGTTAACAGCACTAATGAAAGTACTTATGCAAAAATGGCTGGTGATTTTATTAATGATGCAAAGTCTATTGTAGAAGATGCTACTGATTGGTCTGCACTGCGTGACACTGTAATTGTTAACACCGTTGCAGATGACAACCAGTATTCCCTTACAGGATGCGGTGATAATGTAAAAATTATGTCTGCTCTTAACACAACAGAAAAAACATTCTTAACTTATCAAACAAAAGATTGGTTTAATGAACAGTTGTATATTGCCAGCACATCAGCAGGTTCACCTGTTTACTATACCTTTGACGGTTTAGACGCTAACGGAGACACTCAGTTTCTTATTAGCCCACAGCCTGATGGTGTTTACACGTTAAGACTTAATGTTATTAAGCGACAAGCAGATTTGTCTAACGACGCAACTAACTTACTTGTACCAGAAAAACCCGTAATACATTTAGCAGTAGCTTTGTTAGCTCGTGAACGTGGTGAAACAGGCGGTACTTCTACTGCTGAGTACTTTACTATAGCTAACCAGTACTTGTCAGACGCTATTGCTATTGACGCGGCAAAGCATCCTGAAGAGATGGTATTTAGGACTATCTAATATGGCACAAGAACTACGCAGTATTAATCTTGTAGCGCCGGCATTCAAAGGTATTAACACCGAAGATTCGCCGTTGGCTCAAGATCCGTCGTTTGCTGAAATTGCAGACAATGCAGTTATTGACAAGCGTGGTCGTATTGCCGCACGTAAAGGGCATGAGGTTACTACAACAAACAAGACCGCTTTGGGTACTGCGGCTCTTAGAACAATCAAAACATTTAGGGATGATGCAGGAAACACTAAAGTATTTTCAGCAGGGAATAATAAAATCTTTAGCGGTACTACAACACTGGTTGATGAGACCCCTGCTGGTTATACAATTACTGCTGATAACTGGAAGATGGTTAACTTTAATGACCGTATCTATATGTTCCAGCGCGGTTATGAGCCTTTAGTGTATGACAACACTTCAGCCGATGTAGAAGCTATGAGTGACCATACTCACTCTACCGGCGTTGCTTCTACTATGTACGGCAACGAAGTGTTAGCGGCTTACGGTCGTTTATGGACTGCTGACTTTGCTGATAATAAGTCCACTATTTACTGGTCTGATTTGTTAAACGGCATTCACTGGTCAGGCGGTACTAGTGGTTCTATTGACATCTCTAAAGTATGGCCTAACGGATATGACGAGATTGTTGCTTTAGCAGCACACAACAACTTGTTAATTATCTTTGGACAACACAGCATTGTTGTTTACGAAGGGGCCACCTCTCCTTCTTCTATGACTCTTTCGGACACTGTTGCAGGTGTTGGTTGCGTTGATCGTGACACAGTGCAATATACAGGAACAGACGTTATCTTCTTGTCGCAAACAGGGCTAAGAAGTTTTGGTCGGACAATACAAGAAAAGTCCATGCCTATCAGTTCATTGTCTAAAACGATAACTAAAGACATTATTAGTTTGTTGCAAAACGAGGTAGATTTTTACAGGTCAGTATACAGCCCAGAAGAAAACTTTTATCTATTGTCGTTTGTAGGGCAAGAAACTACATATTGTTTTGACGTGAGAGGCACACTAGAAGACGGATCATATCGTGTTACTCGTTGGCCCGGTTCTTTGTTTACTGCGTATGAAACACGTAGAGACGGTAAGCTATTTATAGGAACAACAGACGGGATTAGTGAGTACAAAGGTTACTCTGATAATGGCGTTAAGTATCGTTTTAAATACTTTAGTCCTAGTTTGACATTTGGAGATCCTTCTCGTTTAAAGATTCTTAAGAAGATTAAACCAACACTGGTAGGCGCTAACAGTGCTACGGTATTTATGAAGTTTGCCTATGACTTCGGCACAAGTTTCAGCACAACAGAATTTACAGTAGGTAATCAACAACCTGCTTTTTATAACGTCAATGAGTTTGGCGCTAACTCAGTACCACTATCAGAGTTTACTGGTGGTGAACTAACTAACCAACGCAGTCTTAATGCAGTAGGGAACGGAACAAGTGTTGTTGTCGGTCTTGAATCTGACATTAACGGCTTTGCATTATCACTACAAGAAATTAACCTACTAGCCTTAATAGGTAAAACGATTTAATCGGAGATATATAATGGAAGAACTTCTAGAAGCTTTAGGCATTAGCGGAGGAGACGCTTTAGGAGGCGCTGCTGCTTTAGGTCTCCTTACGTCGGCTTACAACAGACTAGGTGGTATTGGTGAGCGTGGTCAGGAGCTTGGCGCACAACTTGCTGAAACTCAAATGGGACAGGCAGCGTTTAGACCGTACACTGTTACTACCGCTACTGGTGGTCAGTTTGGTACGCAGATTGATCCTGTTACTGGACAGCTTAGAACAACTATGGGTGTTTCTCCTGAAGAACAAGCCATGCGTAGTCAGTTGTTTGGCGGTGCAGGTCAGTTTTATGAGCAAGCTGCGATGCCTACAGGAGAACGTGAACAGGCTATCTTTGAGCGCATGAGAGTAGCACAACGTCCTGAAGAAGAGCGTCAACGCCTAGCACTAGAAGAGCGTCTAGCAGGTCAGGGTCGTCTTGGTGTACGCACTGCACAGTTTGGTGGATCACCAGAGCAGTTTGCATTGGCTCAAGCGCAAGAAGAATCACGTAACAGAGCTATGTTAGGTGCCATGCAACAAGCCCAAGCTGAACAACAACAGCAAGCAGGTTTAGGTCAGCAGTATTTAGCAGGCAGTTATGTACCTCAAGCACAGTTACTGTCTTCTATTACTCCGGGAATGACAGCGGCTGGACAGGCACAACAAGCTCAACTGTACGGTACAGGTTTGTTTGGTGAAGCTACTGCTTCTGGTATTGATGCACTGTTGGGTGCGGCACTGGGTCAGGCTAACCTCTTTGGGGCGGCCGGTACTGGTTTATTAGCAGGTCTTGTAGGAGATTAATAATGGCTACATTTGGAAAAGATTTTGTTAGATCGGCAACTCAGCCAGCATATCTCCAAGGGTTATTTACTGCGGCTCAAGGTTTAGGCAGTGCGCCTCGTCGTAGACGTGAAGAAGCTGAAGCAGCAAATCTACAAAAAGGTTTATTTGGTTTAGAGCAAGGTGCTTTATCTGGAGACCTTACTCCTGAAATGTACAAAGAGGCCGTTGGTTCTTACACAGCATTGATGCAACAAAACCCAGAGCAGGCAGATGAGATTAGAAAGTCTCTTGCTAGAGTCGGAGCGTCTGTACGTGAACAAGACAAGGCACAGAAAAAAGTAGCTGCTGTTAATGAATTAAGTGCTATTGAAACTGAGTATACTAAGATATATTCTGATCCTTCTTTAAATAACGAGGAAAGAGACGCAAAAGCAACCGCACTAAGAACACGAGCAAAGGCGATACAAGATGCTAACCCACTTGTAGACTTTTCTTCGTTTTCAAACTGGGACTCTCGTGCAATGAACGCTGGAATGGCTATTTCTAGCCGCGTTCAAAACCAAGAAGCAGAAGCCGAACAGCAAAAAGTTGATGTTAATTTGCAAGGAATGACTCCAGAAGAACGTAAAGAGTATGTAGAAAACTACACTGGAAATGAGTCAGAATACATGCTTAGGCGTGTCAATAGCCTAAATACTTATGATGAAGGGGTTCAACGCAGAGCTGGTGAGGCCGCTACTAGACAGCAAACATTAGATGATGATATTGATAGTCTTGCTTCTGAAATAGAAACTCTTCCTGAAAAGCTGAGAGAGTCTTTAACAAGGGAATTAAACCTCGTTAAAAAAATGCAAGAAGCAAATTATGGAGACGCAGGCTGGAAAAGCAAAGGTCTTCAAAACCAAGCTAACAATAAAATAAATGATCTTTCTCGCCGCATTATAAACCACTCTGATAGAGTTGCTGATGCTGATCGTAGATCAATTAGAGAAACAGATATAAAAATAACTGCGTTAGAATCTCAGTTAGACAACCCTTCTATAGATCAAAAAAAGCTCGACCTTTATGCTAAATCTGCTGCGAGTGAAGCAGGGAATAAAAGACCTTTTGATAAAATTAGTGCTTCAAAAAAAGAAGAGTATTACGACCAAGCTCGTGCCAATATTTTAAGAGATCATAATCAAGAAATAAATGCTCAGCTTAGAACACAAAAAGCTGTTAGAAGTTATTTGTCTGGGGAAGAACCTGAAGTAACATCTAATTTTTCTACTACTGTAGACGAAGCTGTGGCTGAAACTGGAAGGTCTCGCTCAGAAGTTATATCTGCTTTAAAAAAGAGAGGCGATATTCCTAAAGATTATTCTGAACAAGAACAATCATTTGAAGAATCTATTAAGCTTTCTGAATCAGATATTATAGAGTCTCTTTTTGGGGAGCAAGGATACATTCTTCCTTTAGGTCTTAACACAGAATCTGTTTCTAAGGCGTTGGTAGAAGATCGTGTTTATTACGCTTTAAATACAAACGCATCTTTAGCTGGGGTTTCTACTAATGATTTAGAAATTTTACAGTACGATGATAACAAATATACTCCTAGAATTAAAGCAGAACTAGTACGGAGACGGGGACAAAATGGGTAAGTATTCTGATCTGTTTAAAGAAACTCCAACAACAAGCAAGTATGCAAACCTCTTTGAAGAAACAGAAGAGGATTACTCTGGTTTTAGGGCAGGCGCTATTGATGTTCTTGAGTCCGGTCTTGGTATCGGTGATGAGCTAGATGCTACTGTACGTTTGCTGGTAGGAGAATCTGACAACTGGGCAGATGCAATAACGCAATCGCGTAGGCAATTAGAAACTTTTGAAGAAGAAAACCCCTATATGTCGGGTGCTTTAACCGCCGCAGGTATTGCAGGAAGTTTATTTATACCCGGCGCGGCTCTTGCAAAACTTAGTCAAGGAGCCAGTACAGCAAGACGAGTTACTCAAGCCGCTGGTTTAGGTGCCGCTGAAGGGGCTACTTACGGTTTCTTGGCTGGTGAAGGGGAAGAAAGACTGTCTAGTGCTGCTCTAGGTGCTGGTGTTGGTGGCGTTTTAGGCGGCGCTGCTGGTCGTTTTTTAACTAAAGGGGCTGGCGAGGTTGTAGATGATTTTTCTCGTCCTGTTTCTGAAGCACTAGACACGCCTGTAGACATTGGAGGCGCTCAAGGTTTTGTTAATCGTGGACGTGCATCTTCTGGTACGGGTGATTTAGATCCTAGCACACATAAGCGTAAAGCTACTGAAGTAGTAGACGATGACGATTTTATTCCAGACAGTATTCACGAAAATCCTGAAAAGGGAAGCAGAATAGTCGGCTCTTTGTTTATGGGTACACGCGAATGGGTAGAAAAAAACGTGGGTATACGAGCGGCCCGTCTTGTTGAAGACTCTGAAACGATGGCCCGTACAGAGTACTCTAAGGTTGATGAACTCTTTGATGGGGAACAATTCTCTAAGTTTGCAGAAATGTTAGAGAACAACAACTCTCTTAAAAGTTTCTTTTTAAGAATCAACCAAAGCATCAAGAAAGACAACAGAACGACTTTTAGCGAAGCGCGACGTTTTGCTAGAACACCTGAAGAAAAACAGCTTGTAGATATGTTGGAAGTAGAGTCAAAGGTTCTTCGTATATATGACTTTGTTCCTTTTGGTAAGCCAGATGAGGATTACTTTCCAACTATCAACATAGCAGGTACGTCAGGTCAGGTTAGGATTTCTGATTATGACAATCCTATGCAAGCGTTACGTAACATGGCTAAAGATGTTTCAGTAGCTAACGCTGTTGCTAAACGGTTTAATCTTGATATGTCTAAGTATGAAGACGAAGCTCGTGAGTTAATTGTTGAGAAGGCAAAGCCAATGTCTCGACTAGAGTTTGTTATTAAGAAAGTTAGGGATGAGGCTCGTTTGCAAGCGGCAAAACAAAGCAATGTATCTGATCCCTCTGCTGTTGCTGATAACCTTCGTGATGCACTGCGTAGCGTATTAGTGGCTTCAAAGACTGGCGGTGATGCAGTTGGTGCTGTTGCTAGGCGTGGTATTTCTGCCGCGTTGTTGGCTAATCCAATGAACGCTGTTCTTAATATTATTGAGGGAGTTACTTCTCCTGTTTACCAGAACGGTATCGTGCCTTTTTTAAAGACAGTACCTAAAGCTATACTGGCTACATTTAACAAAGAGTTCGGCAAGGAAGCAGGAAGAAAGTGGATATCTAACAAGCAGTTAGGTTTAGATAATTACATGGGTGAGGTTCAAAACGCTGCTAAAAAAACTCTTGATGACGGTTTAGAAACAGCACGTTATGCACGTTTTCCTGCTGCTTTTAGCAAAGCTGTTGACAAGGTAGGAGAAGCCGCTTACAGCTTATCACTTGTACGTACTGTTAACAGAATGGGCCAAGAAATACTTACCAACTCCTCTGTTCGTAGGGGTATTGACTTAGCTAAAAAAGGTGATACAAAATCTTTAGATAAGCTAAAGAAACATCCCGGTATGCGCGGCCTGTCACCTACTGAGTTTAAAGCAACTGTAGAGGCTCTTAAAAAAGAAGATTTAAAAAGCGGATGGGTGACTAACTTTGCTGGTGCATCTTTGAACAAATGGCAACCAGTTAGTGCTAGCGCTATGCCTAAATCCTATAACGATAATCCTAACTTTCGCGTTATGTATAGCATGTTGTCTTACATGAACAGACAAGCTAACAACTTACGTACTGAAGTTGGTCTAAACATTATGCGCGCCAAGGATAAAGGTCTTAACACTAAAGAAGGCGCTGAAGCAGCAAAGGCGGCAATGCTTAACAGTGCTAAGTACACTGCGTTGTTTGGTGTAATTGCCGGTGTATGGGATGATGCGCGTAAGACAATGGATTTTAGTAACGACAAATACTTGGAAGACTTGATGACTCCTGAAGGCGTTGCTAGTGCGGCTATGAATCAGTTAGCGTCTAACATGACAAGTGGTGTTCTTAATATACGCGCTCAAGAATACGGTGGTGATCCTATTAGCATTACTCCCCCTCCACTAGCAGCAGTTTCTAAATTATCTACAGGTGTTGGTAAACTGTTAACTGAGGGCGATGTTGACCCACTGCTAAGAGCAGCACAGACCTACACGCCTGGTGTAGCAACAATAGATCGTATAGTAAGAATGACCCCCGCCATTCAAGATCAGCTAGGCAGGGGCCGTTTGTTTACTGATTAAATCTCGCAGTTGTTACCAGTACAGGCTAACGTCTGTGATCCTTCAGTCATGTCAGAGTTCTCAGAGATGTTCCACTCAATTGTCTCTGGGAACTCTTCCTTCAGCTTCTCATAAGTCTCTAAGTCAATAGGCTCATAAGGTGCTTGCTGATAGGTATGCTCTGAGTATGGCAAGAACGACACTCCACTAATCTTATCGAACTTGTTATACAACCACTGACCCACTTCAAGAAACTCATCGTCTCTATAATAACAAGTCATTGACGGTTTGTGTTCACACCAGTAGTCCTGATAAATCTCCCACAGTTCTAACTGTTCCATAGCACCCATCTCAGAGGCTACTACAGCCCCGTCAGGAGACTTTATAGGGAAGGAGAATACCTTGGTAGAGGGTGACATAACATCGTCTTCTACGGGGATTCCAGCTTCTTCAAGGACGGTGCAGAGGGGGTCTCTTGCGTCCGCTCTGACTCGTCTAATATATTGATCTGAGTATCTAGGGTGGATGCCGCTAGCAGAATCAACCAACTGGCTAACAGTGCCGGAAGGCTTAACAGCAGTAATGGCAGTGCTAACATTGATACCAAGACGATTAGCCCAATCTGCGTTAGTCTTAATAGACTCTTCTTTAAGCTCCGTAAGCCACGTTTTAAGAACACCTTTATCTCTCCTTCCTGATAGGGTTGGATGATCCATGATACCTGTTAGGCTAACACCCAACAAAGCCTCTTCCTCTGTGTTCTTCTGCCATATCTTACGCAGGTAACGGAAGTCTGTCAGGGTAGCTTGTAAAGTTCCAAGGATAGCCGCAGTACGTACTTTTCGTTTAAGGTCTGAGAGCGTATCGGTTGACCTGACAACAACTTCTGATAGATTGCAGAATTGGTTAGGCCGTAAGATGATTTCGCTACATGGATTAGTTCCAAAATCATAGGAAGCATCTCGTCGGTCGTTCTTTGCAGCTTGCTTTTGACTTGCGACTCTAGAGAACATACCTCGCTCTCCTGAACGGGACTCGTATAAACTTTTCCACTCATTTAAAAATGCCTCAAAGTCTGGCTTCTCTGTATAACAAGCACTGTTGTTTGCTAATCCTCGTTGTGGGTTGTCTTGCCACCACTGGCCTGACTTGCATCTTCGGAGTCTATCGTCAGTGAGGTTAGACAGACTGATGAGAGCGGACCTGCGTACACCTCCGACGACGACGATCTGTGCAATCTTACAGCAGAGATCATGACATTCGATGGAGCTAAGTTTACGTCCAGAAGCCTCCCGAAAGACGCTGACTGTGAAGTTGAACAGATCGACAAGAGGCTCTGGACCAGATGCTCTACCTCCGAAGGTCTTAAGGGCTGCCCCTGCAAGTCGTACTCCAGACACGTCCCATTTTGGA
>Ga0208134_1002058_pt1 | contig 11076 bp, 3 predicted proteins | sample VirMetDEL_Mar_31_FD_184515 | JGI IMG/M metagenome (GOLD analysis project Ga0208134, IMG submission 184515) | Aqueous microbial communities from the Delaware River and Bay under freshwater to marine salinity gradient to study organic matter... | ecosystem: Environmental > Aquatic > Marine >... | reverse complement strand
TTCTTCAGGAGAGTCAGGTTCATCAGGTAGTAGTGGAACATCAGGTTCTTCAGGAACATCAGGAAGTTCAGGTTCTTCAGGAGAGTCAGGTTCATCGGGTAGTAGTGGAACATCAGGAAGTTCAGGTTCTTCAGGAGAGTCAGGTTCATCAGGTAGTAGTGGAACGTCAGGTTCATCAGGTTCTAGTGGAGAATCAGGTAGTTCAGGTTCTAGTGGAACATCAGGTTCATCAGGAAGTAGTGGAGAATCAGGTAGTTCAGGTAGTAGTGGAACCTCAGGAAGTTCAGGTTCTTCAGGAGAATCAGGTTCATCAGGAAGTAGTGGAACGTCAGGTTCATCAGGAAGTAGTGGAGAATCAGGTAGTTCAGGTTCTAGTGGAACATCAGGTTCATCAGGTTCTAGTGGAGAATCAGGTAGTTCAGGTAGTAGTGGAACATCAGGAAGTTCAGGTTCATCAGGAACATCAGGTATAGGTGGTGAAACTGTAGGTGGTGAAGGAGTGAGAATAACAGGTTCAGGAACCACATCAACACCTTATACTGCGGACACAATATATAATACTAATTTAACGAGTTCTTTAGAAATGGATGCAGATGTAGGAGGTATAGAGGCTGGAACGACAGTTGCCGATTTAACAGGAAAAACTATGGTTGATTTATTTAACGACTTATTATTCCCAACCGTATTACCAACATATACAACACCTTCAATTACTACTAGTGGTATAAATAGTCAAACTCTTGAGGTAGGAACTACAGAAAGTATAAACTTTACAGGTGTCGCTACTAAGAATGACGCAGGTGAGTTCACATCTATCAGACTAAGAAAAAACTCATCTGATGTTGTAACAGATAACTCACCAACAGAAGGGTCCACGACTGATATACCAGACCAATTTGGATTTACAAATAATAATAACCCTAACCACACATATACTAGTACGGCATTTAGTGAAACATTAACAGTACCCACACCAACAGGAAGTAATACAAGTAGTTCAACTACGTATGACGCGGAAGGTGATTGCGACGCAGGTGTTGTTAAAAAAGACAATAAAGGTAATGACGATACTAGAAGTTTTGGAACGAATAGTAATACCCCACAGGCTGCCAGGACAAACTTAGATGCGTCCAACAGAACGATTACAGGTGTATATCCATATTGGTATGGTACATCATCCACCCAACCAACAATTAGTTCTATTCAAGACGCAATATCGGGAGGAACGGCTAATAAGTCATCAATTACGAATAACCAAAATAGTACATTAACAATAACATTTAATGCTTCTTCTGAGTTCTTATGGTTTGCACATTTCGAAGAATATAACACAAAGCAGAGTTATTTCGTATCTGACCTCAACAAAGGTAACTTTGGTTCTTCAGGATTGTTTAACACCTTTACTACGGGAAGTGCAGATAGTCCTGACGGTTATTGGAATGGAGTAGGGTATAAAATTTACATAGGTAACTATCAAACAGAAACCCAAAGTTTTGGGTCGATGCAATTAAGAACATCTACAGTATAATATCATGGGAATAGTTTTAAGTAGTAATATAGATTTACAAGGTGGTTTACCACTCGATTCAAGATATGGTCCGTATAGTAGCACTACAGTCGCTAATAGTAGTATTGTAAGTGCGAATAGGTTTGTAGGGTTAACTGTAGGTATAGTTACTGGTACAACAACATATAACGGACTACAATTAACAGAGGCTGAAGATGGAATACAAAATTATTGGTATTTTTCAGGTATTACAGATTCGGATTTAGTATTAAAAGAAGGAGGTGCGGGTGGAGAATCAGGTTCCTCAGGAAGTAGTGGAACGTCAGGTTCTTCAGGAGAATCAGGTAGTTCAGGTTCTAGTGGAACATCAGGTTCCTCAGGAAGTAGTGGAACGTCAGGTTCTTCAGGTTCTTCAGGAGAATCAGGTAGTTCAGGTTCTAGTGGAACATCAGGTTCCTCAGGTTCTTCAGGAGAATCAGGTAGTTCAGGTTCTAGTGGAACGTCAGGTTCTTCAGGTTCATCAGGAACATCAGGTAGTTCAGGTTCTAGTGGAACATCAGGTTCTTCAGGTTCTAGTGGAACATCAGGTTCCTCAGGTTCTTCAGGAGAATCAGGTAGTTCAGGTTCTAGTGGAACATCAGGTTCCTCAGGAAGTAGTGGAACATCAGGTTCTTCAGGTTCTTCAGGAGAATCAGGTAGTTCAGGTTCTAGTGGAACATCAGGTTCCTCAGGAAGTAGTGGAACATCAGGTTCCTCAGGAAGTAGTGGAACATCAGGGTTTTTAGAGTTAGATGGAGATACAGTAAATGGGGTTATTACTTATGATGGTGATGGTACTGGAAGTGTAGAAAGTAATTTAACATTTGACGGAATAACTAATAACCTATTAATATCTGGAAACAGTGTACAATATGGTAGTTCATATCAACAATCAGTTAATACGACTATCACCACAAATGGTAATCATAATTTAGTCTCACTACCAACTACAGGAGGAAGTTCATACGAATTCACATATTATGTAAATGAACAATCAACAAGCGGATTTAGAACTGGAAAAATATTATCGGCGGTAAGTAAAAATGGAAGTAGTAACGTATTTACGGATTACTCAACTTTAGACGGGACATTTAATACTGATGATATAGTATTTAGTACTTTAATTAGTGGTAGTAATATAATTTTAAGGGCCACAACGACCAATAGTACGATATGGGACGTTAAAATAAGAACTGAAATATTATTTTAATAATATAAGGTAGAAATAGATAACAATATACAATATAAAAGTATTTATATAAAAAATAAAAAGAACCTAAAAAAAATAAAATATGGCAAACGGATTTGTATTAAGAAAAGGTCTAATATCCCTTGGGGGTGTTAGACTACCGTTGATTGAGATAAATGACGCTAATTACTCAATAGATGCGGACACAGATTACTATATAGATGTAACAGCATCTTCGTCGAATAGAACGATGACCCTACCTACACCTGTAGAGGGGTTAAATCTAATCATAAAAAATAATTTTAATTCAAGCCAAAAAGTCATTGTAGATGGTGATGGTAATACTATTGATGGTGAAAGTACAATTACTTTATCTGTTAATGAAAGTTTACAAATCATTAGTAATGGTACTAACTGGTTAACTATAAGTGAAACAGGAGGTTCATTAGGTGCTGGATGTTACGACACAAATATTTCCAATATTGGTGGGTCACAAGTCACACCTGCAGATAACAATATTACTATAGATAATAATATCCCTACTAGCACAGGTATCGTTGTTGATACGACTCAAAACGGAATTGATATTACAAGTCTATTATCTCAGTTTGAAGATGAGTCTGGTTTAATAACAATAACTGATAGTAGTGATAATTTCACTTCAATCACACCTGAGGCGGTTCAGTCAGCTACAACATACTATAGATTTACTATTCAAACTAATAATTTTGTAGGTACTAATCCTATGTCGCTTGATTTAGGGTCAGCGGTAATCTGCTTTACACCATTTACCAATGGAACATCAGGTTCTTCAGGAAGTAGTGGAACGTCAGGTTCTTCAGGTTCATCAGGAACATCAGGTTCATCAGGAAGTAGTGGAACATCAGGTAGTTCAGGTTCTTCAGGAACATCAGGTTCATCAGGAAGTAGCGGAACATCAGGTTCTTCAGGTTCATCAGGAACTAGTGGAAGTAGTGGTTCTTCAGGAACATCAGGTTCTTCAGGTTCATCAGGAACATCAGGTTCTTCAGGTTCATCAGGAACTAGCGGAAGTAGTGGTTCTTCAGGAACATCAGGTTCTTCAGGAAGTAGCGGAACTTCAGGTTCATCAGGAAGTAGTGGAACATCAGGTAGTTCAGGTTCATCAGGAACATCAGGTTCATCAGGAAGTAGTGGAACATCAGGTAGTTCAGGTTCATCAGGAACATCAGGTTCATCAGGAAGTAGCGGAACGTCAGGTTCTTCAGGTTCATCAGGAACATCAGGTTCATCAGGAAGTAGTGGAACATCAGGTAGTTCAGGTTCATCAGGAACATCAGGTTCTTCAGGTTCATCAGGAACATCAGGTTCATCAGGAAGTAGCGGAACATCAGGTTCTTCAGGTTCATCAGGAACATCAGGTTCTTCAGGAAGTAGTGGAACGTCAGGTAGTTCAGGTTCATCAGGAACATCAGGTTCATCAGGAAGTAGCGGAACATCAGGTTCATCAGGAAGTAGCGGAACATCAGGTTCTTCAGGTTCATCAGGAACTAGTGGAAGTAGTGGTTCATCAGGAACATCAGGTTCTTCAGGTTCTTCAGGTTCATCAGGAACTAGCGGAAGTAGTGGTTCTTCAGGAACATCAGGTTCTTCAGGTTCATCAGGAACTAGTGGAAGTAGTGGTTCATCAGGAACATCAGGTTCATCAGGTTCATCAGGAACTAGTGGAAGTAGTGGTTCTTCAGGAACATCAGGTTCATCAGGAAGTAGTGGAACATCAGGTAGTTCAGGTTCATCAGGAACTAGTGGAAGTAGTGGTTCATCAGGAACATCAGGTTCTTCAGGTTCATCAGGAACTAGTGGAAGTAGTGGTTCTTCAGGAACATCAGGTTCATCTGGTTCTTCAGGAACATCAGGTTCTTCAGGTTCTTCAGGAACTAGCGGAAGTAGTGGTTCTTCAGGGACATCAGGTTCATCAGGAAGTAGTGGAACATCAGGTAGTTCTGGTTCATCAGGAACTAGTGGAAGTAGTGGTTCATCAGGAACGTCAGGTTCTTCAGGAAGTAGCGGAACATCCGGTAGTTCAGGTTCTTCAGGAACATCAGGTTCTTCAGGAAGTAGCGGAACATCCGGTAGTTCAGGTTCTTCAGGAACATCAGGTTCATCTGGCTCTTCAGGAACTAGTGGAAGTAGTGGTTCATCAGGAACCTCAGGTAGTTCAGGTTCTTCAGGAACATCAGGTTCTTCAGGAACATCAGGAAGTTCAGGTTCTTCAGGAACGTCAGGTTCTTCAGGAAGTAGTGGAACGTCAGGTAGTTCAGGTTCATCAGGAACATCAGGTTCTTCAGGTTCATCAGGAACGTCAGGTTCTTCAGGAAGTAGCGGAACATCAGGTAGTTCAGGTTCTTCAGGAACTTCAGGTTCAAGCGGTTCATCAGGAACATCAGGTTCTTCAGGAAGCAGTGGAACGTCAGGTAGTTCAGGCTCAAGCGGAACTAGTGGTAGTAGCGGTTCTTCAGGAACATCAGGTTCTTCAGGTTCATCAGGAACGTCAGGTTCTTCAGGAAGTAGCGGAACATCAGGTAGTTCAGGTTCTTCAGGAACTTCAGGTTCTTCAGGAAGTAGTGGAACGTCAGGTAGTTCAGGTTCAAGCGGAACTAGTGGAAGTAGCGGTTCTTCAGGAACATCAGGTTCTTCAGGAAGTAGTGGAACGTCAGGTAGTTCAGGTTCAAGCGGAACTAGTGGAAGTAGCGGTTCTTCAGGAACATCAGGTTCTTCAGGAAGTAGCGGAACATCAGGTAGTTCAGGTTCTTCAGGAACTTCAGGTTCAAGCGGTTCATCAGGAACATCAGGTTCTTCAGGAAGTAGTGGAACGTCAGGTAGTTCAGGTTCAAGCGGAACTAGTGGTAGTAGCGGTTCTTCAGGAACATCAGGTTCTTCAGGTTCATCAGGAACATCAGGTTCTTCAGGAAGTAGTGGAACTTCAGGTGAAGGAATATGTAATTCTTATAAGGTAGATGCTAACGTACCCGATGCGAACGGTGACATTCAATTTGTTGGAGGTATTACAACAGCAAGTACTATTAGAATATTTGACACAAACTTCGATGGTGTTGATTGGACTGAGTATTACACAATGATTAACGGCAGACGGTTAAGTGGAACGTTAACTATTACAGAATTTAATGATACTGATAGTTATATCATCTATGAATTCGATGCGGAAGGAACTTCATTCTCAAGTAACATACTAAGTATAACACCAACTGCAGTATATGCGTCACCACTTGTTGACACTTCAAATACACCTGTAAATAACGTTTGTTTACAATTTGACTTGTTTAGAGGTGTTAAAACCTTTAGTCAAGCGGGAGTCGTGAGTAGTGACACTACATTCTACTCTGTAAACCAGTCAGAATATGACGGTATGGTTATTGATTATGTGGTTAAAAAGACAGACGCTACACCAGGAGCAAGAACAGGAACAATCTTATCGGCTTGGGACGGAACAAGTACAACGGTACAATTTACGGACACCTCAACTAGAGATGCTGGAGGTTCCACGGCAGGACTTTCGTTTAGGGTAACCTCCACTGCAGGAGTAGCTAGTTTAGGCTTCACAATAACAAGTGGTACATATACTATTACTATAAATGTTCGCCCTTTAGGTGAGTATATGTAATAATAAAATTATTAAACTGAACCTGGCAACCGTCAGGTTCAGTTTAAAATATAACAATATTTATATATGGCAAATGAACTTGTAATAAGGAATGGTTTAGTTTCTAAAGGTGATATAACGTTACCTATTAGAAATGAGGACGGTGATTATATTCTTTTAGATGATGATTACAGTATTGTAGCGAGCGGTAGTACCAACATTGTGGTAACTATTCCGGCATCTGCGACTACTCTAACAGGTAAGTTATATATATTTAAAAATTTATCAGAAACTAATAATCTAATTATTGGTACAGATGATGAGACACTAATTGACTTATCACAAGATGATATAGTACTAACACCTTTACAATCCATCCAACTTCAAACTGATGGTACTCAATGGATAAGAACGGGACAATCAGGAACGTCAGGTTCTTCAGGTTCAAGCGGAACTAGTGGAAGTTCAGGTTCATCAGGAACATCAGGAAGTAGCGGTTCATCAGGAACATCAGGGTCTTCAGGAAGTAGTGGAACATCAGGTTCTTCAGGTTCAAGCGGAACTAGCGGAAGTTCAGGTTCATCAGGAACATCAGGTTCTTCAGGAAGTAGTGGAACTTCAGGTTCTTCAGGTTCATCAGGAACGTCAGGTTCTTCAGGAAGTAGCGGAACATCAGGTTCTTCAGGAAGTAGTGGAACTTCAGGTTCTTCAGGTTCGAGCGGAACTAGTGGAAGTAGCGGTTCATCAGGAACATCAGGTTCTTCAGGAAGTAGTGGAACTTCAGGTTCTTCAGGTAGTAGTGGAACTTCAGGTTCTTCAGGTTCATCAGGAACATCAGGTTCTTCAGGAAGTAGTGGAACTTCAGGTTCTTCAGGTTCATCAGGAACGTCAGGTTCTTCAGGAAGTAGTGGAACTTCAGGTTCTTCAGGTTCAAGCGGAACTAGCGGAAGTTCAGGTTCATCAGGAACATCAGGTTCTTCAGGTTCTTCAGGAACATCAGGTTCTTCAGGAAGTAGCGGAACTAGCGGAAGTTCAGGTTCATCAGGAACATCAGGTTCTTCAGGAAGTAGTGGAACTTCAGGTTCTTCAGGTTCAAGCGGAACTAGCGGAAGTTCAGGCTCATCAGGAACATCAGGTTCTTCAGGTTCAAGCGGAACTAGCGGAAGTTCAGGTTCTTCAGGAACATCAGGTTCTTCAGGTTCAAGCGGAACTAGCGGAAGTTCAGGTTCATCAGGTACATCAGGTTCTTCAGGAAGTAGTGGAACTTCAGGTTCTTCAGGTTCATCAGGAACATCAGGTTCTTCAGGAAGTAGTGGAACTTCAGGTTCTTCAGGTTCAAGTGGAACATCAGGTTCTTCAGGTTCATCAGGAACATCAGGAAGTAGTGGTTCATCAGGAACATCAGGTTCTTCAGGAAGTAGTGGAACTTCAGGTTCTTCAGGTTCATCAGGAACGTCAGGTTCTTCAGGTTCAAGCGGAACTAGCGGAAGTTCAGGTTCATCAGGAACATCAGGTTCTTCAGGAAGTAGTGGAACTAGCGGAAGTTCAGGTTCATCAGGAACTTCAGGAAGTAGCGGTTCATCAGGAACATCAGGTTCTTCAGGAAGTAGTGGAACATCAGGTTCTTCAGGTTCAAGCGGAACTAGCGGAAGTTCAGGTTCATCAGGTACATCAGGTTCTTCAGGTTCAAGCGGAACTAGTGGAAGTTCAGGTTCATCAGGAACATCAGGTTCTTCAGGAAGTAGTGGAACTAGCGGAAGTTCAGGTTCATCAGGAACTTCAGGAAGTAGCGGTTCATCAGGAACATCAGGTTCTTCAGGAAGTAGTGGAACTTCAGGTTCTTCAGGAAGTAGTGGAACTTCAGGTTCTTCAGGAAGTAGCGGAACATCAGGTTCTTCAGGAAGTAGTGGAACATCAGGTTCTTCAGGTTCATCAGGAACATCAGGAAGTTCAGGCTCATCAGGAACATCAGGTTCTTCAGGTTCATCAGGAACATCAGGTTCTTCAGGAAGTAGTGGAACTTCAGGTTCAAGTGGAACATCAGGTTCTTCAGGTTCATCAGGAACATCAGGTTCTTCAGGAAGTAGCGGAACATCAGGTTCTTCAGGAAGTAGTGGAACATCAGGTTCAAGTGGTTCATCAGGTACCTCAGGTTCTTCAGGAAGTAGCGGAACTTCAGGTTCAAGTGGTTCATCAGGAACATCAGGTTCATCAGGAAGTAGCGGAACATCAGGTTCAAGTGGAAGTAGCGGAACATCAGGTTCGTCTGGTTCATCAGGTACTTCAGGTTCATCTGGCTCATCAGGAACGTCAGGTTCTTCAGGAAGTAGTGGAACATCAGGTTCATCAGGTAGTTCAGGAACTTCAGGTTCTTCAGGAAGTAGCGGAACTTCAGGTATAAGTGTAGGAGGATGCTTTGATTATACAATTGCAAATGACGGTTCTACACCCTCAAACGGAAATGCGAGTGTTAATAGCTCCTTAACTCATTCAGTTACGTCTATAAAAATTTATGAAATAGATAATAATAGTAATGATAACTCAGTTCAACTCGACGCGTTATTAAATAACGGAGGTTCATTACAAGTTAACTTTTTTAACGGTGCAATTGCTTGGTATAATGTAACCTCAGGCTCATTATTATCTAATGTATATACATTTACTGTTGTTTATGCTACTGCTACAGGTTCAAGTGCAGGAACAGGATTAGGTGAAATATGTGTACTTGGAGGTGCTTCGGGTACAAGTGGTTCTTCAGGTTCTTCAGGAAGTAGCGGAACTTCAGGTTCATCAGGTTCATCAGGAACATCAGGTTCATCAGGAAGTAGTGGAACATCAGGTGATGGTGGTTCTGCAGGTTGCGTATCATCAACACTATCAGCCACAACTGCATCGAACGCAGGCGACTATAATTTCACGACAAATAGTACAGCATGGAATAGTACTGAGTCTATTAAAATAAGTTATTCTGCAAATGTTACAGGAATTTCAGTACCATCCTCATTTAGAAACTTAAACGATAATTATGTTGGAACACAAGGAACAATAATTTTTACAGAAATAGGAGGTACAGGATACGCTTCTTATACATATAGTTACTTTGAAAGTGACCCAGATAATAATCAATATGCAATCAAAGTGCTTAACATCAACTCTAACGGCACCCCAACGATAAGTACCGAATATTGTATAACACTATTTGAAGCAATATGATTTTAAAATAAAAAAATAATATAAATGTCAGTTTTTCAATTAAAAGGAGATATACTTAGTTTTAGGTTTGATGTCGGGACGTCAACCCCAACTGGAAGTTACTCAAGAAATATAGGATTTAGCCAAACTTTAAGTAATATGTCTGTAGGTCAGACGTATTTTATGTATATATCAACGACAAATTTTAAATCCGATGATATAACACAAATTATAGATTCTTTGGATGGAGTTCAGTCAAAACAGGATGTACCGGTTATCGGTTCAAAAAGTCCGTTAAAAATACCATCATCAAGATGTTCGGTAACTACACCCAACAGTACGTTAGTTTTTGATGTTTTATATAATACCGAAACTTCACTTACTGACGGAATTAGTTTACAAATAAAAATATTAGAAAAAGACGGTAGTAATTTTACTGACGAAGAAACGGTATATTTTACTTATAACTTATATGGTACAGGAGGAAATAACGCATTAAATAACGGGGGGGTCTATCAGTACGTATCAGGCACAAATCCTAGTGCTAACGGGGAAGTTACATTAAGTTTTAGTAGTGGAAGTAATTTAGCCAATGTTAATAAATTTACTATTTACGATACGGACCTTAATGGTACAGACTACACAACATTACTTGAATTAATATATAATAGCTATCCAAATTCACTTCTTACTATTAAAAAAGAAGGTTCGGATTTAAGTAATGTTTATAGAATTAGTAATTCTAGTACAGGTATAAATAATGTGAGTTTTAGCAGTGTTGCCGTGGCCACTACAACACAAACTGCCACAGTAGATGATACATTATTTTTTACATTTGATATAAAAGGTCAGGACGGAACCTCAGGTTCATCAGGAAGTAGTGGAACATCAGGTTCATCTGGTTCATCAGGAACATCAGGTTCTTCAGGAAGTAGTGGAACATCAGGTTCTTCAGGTTCAAGTGGAGAATCAGGAACATCAGGTTCTTCAGGAAGTAGTGGAACATCAGGTTCTTCAGGTTCAAGTGGAGAATCAGGTTCTTCAGGAAGTAGTGGAACGTCAGGTAGTTCAGGTTCGTCAGGAACTTCAGGTTCATCTGGTTCGTCAGGAACTTCAGGTTCATCAGGAACATCAGGTTCTTCAGGAAGTAGTGGAACATCAGGTTCTTCAGGTTCAAGTGGAGAATCAGGTTCTTCAGGAAGTAGTGGAACATCAGGTAGTTCAGGTTCGTCAGGAACATCAGGTTCATCAGGAAGTAGCGGAACTTCAGGTTCATCTGGTTCATCAGGAACATCAGGTTCTTCAGGAAGTAGTGGAACATCAGGTTCATCAGGTTCATCAGGAACATCAGGTTCTTCAGGTTCAAGTGGAGAATCAGGTAGTTCAGGAAGTAGTGGAACATCAGGTAGTTCAGGTTCGTCAGGAACATCAGGTTCATCAGGAAGTAGCGGAACTTCAGGTTCATCTGGTTCATCAGGAACATCAGGTTCTTCAGGAAGTAGTGGAACA
>Ga0208134_1002049_pt1 | contig 11094 bp, 10 predicted proteins | sample VirMetDEL_Mar_31_FD_184515 | JGI IMG/M metagenome (GOLD analysis project Ga0208134, IMG submission 184515) | Aqueous microbial communities from the Delaware River and Bay under freshwater to marine salinity gradient to study organic matter... | ecosystem: Environmental > Aquatic > Marine >... | reverse complement strand
TATTTCTAGTTACTACTGCTCTTCGTAAAGTTAAATTTTGTGAGTGCAATGTCCTACTCATATCAATATTTTGATCCTTTCTAGTTATTCTAAAATGTAGAACTGGCATATTTTATTATACTATACTTATATATTTAAAATATGGATTTTTGATTTTAAATGGCGACCCATAGATAAAATACTAACCTCCTTTCCACATTTACATAGAATCTTTTGTTTGGCGCGTTCTCTCTTTTTTCTATTAATTTCTTCTTTATTATTTGAATGATATAGTTTTTTTCTTTCTAATATCAATTCTCGTTTTGGACCTTCTCGATATTTTTTATCATTATCACTTTTCCATTTTTTATAGGCTACTGGATCTTCTAATAATCTTTTTTCTATATATCGGCGAGTTTTAAATGAATCTGATAGAGGTATAGCCCATCTATGATTAATACAGTTTTTTTTATACATAAGTTTTGCTATTATGATATAGATTTGCTCTCTTTGCTTTCTATCTTTAGCTTCACATTTTTCTAATTCAATTATTTCACAATCTTTTTTCATAATTAATCTACACCCTGACCTAAATACTCCACATTTATGTACAAATGATTTAGCATCTTTTTTGTGATAATATTTTCTATAAATAAGTTTATTTTTTGTAGAACCTATATAAATTAGATGGGGGTTTGAAGGGGAGTATAGTTTGTAAATGGATATCATTTTAAAATTTAAGTTAAATTGGGTAAAATAATTAATAAATCAACTTTATTTACCGTCGGCTTAATATTAATATTTATCGACTAACTAATTAGTTCGACAGCGCTAGGCTTATTCTCCCAACTGCAGATGAAGTAGAGTAAATAGCTGTACAATTCTCCACGATATCAAACCTATAGGTTTTGGGAGCCAGCGCCGTAGCCCCAGCGTTGAATAAAACTCTAATCTGGGGTGCGTTTATTTCCCGAAGACTCATAGTATTGGAAAGTGGACCTCCACCATCATTTTCATATAATCCACTCTGTACTTTAAACACATTTCTAAGGTTATATTCATCGGCTAAAGCATTTTGACCTGATTGAGAAAAACCGTTATCAGTCAACGAAGTATATTGCATTTGACCCTGGTCTAGATTTAGAATTTCTTGACCACTACCTGTAAATGTTAGATTAAGTAGTTCTGAGCAGGGTTTTAACTGAAGAGTAGCCCCGGTCCCTACCTGTTCTCTAACCATCACAAAAATATCTTCTACGCAATCGGTATTTCTAAGGTCGATAGTAACCTCTGTACCATCAGTAGGATCAGCACTGTTAAATTCACGAATAACGGGATTCTCGTCATAAAATCTAGTACTGACTTGAACTAGTTCGGGCTGATTATAGTTAGAAGCTAAAATCTGTGCGGTGGGCTGTTCTGGATATGATTTATATCTAACGTTTAAAAAACAGTTACCTATACCTGAACTACTACCCGCTCCGGTATTTACGAATTTAGTATTAACTCCCCAAGTAATCCTTATAGATAAGGGTTCTAAAAAGCTAGCGTTTAACTGAGTATTAATATCCTGCATAAATCCAAAGGTTAGAGGAACTACATAAGTATGTGCTAACTTACCCTCTTTTTTCGCTATACAAGTACGGTTAAGTACGTTATACCTAGAAGCATCCACGTTCGAAAACTGAGCTGTTAAATCAGCCCCTGATAAAATAGAAGTTGTTCTAGAGCCCGCCAAAAGTTCGATTTTATCAATTACCTGAAACACATCTCCACCCGGGATCACAGTAGCTGTTGTAGAAACTGTTTTAGTATACTGCATTAAAATCTGTTCGATAATACCATATTTATTTAGGTTAAAATTAATGGTTTCTGAATTACCAGTCCCCCCGTTCGAAGCTTGGTTTTTAGTCCATATAGTAGCAGAAGTAGGATAAACTTCTTTTGTAGAATAGACATTTGGGTTACTCATTGAATCAGATGATTCTAAAGTGTTTACTAGAGCGCTGTTTGCATTACTATTATTAATTATACCAGACATTAATTTTTATAAATTAACAATATATTTTAATTTTAAACTTTTTTTTTATTAGGAATCCTTATTAATCTAAGCCGTTGACTCTGTCCAATATTCTACACCGTCAAATAGAAGTCTATCACCAATCGCTAAATCTGTATTAAATCTCATAAAATAATTATTGCCAGTACCTCCCCCTGCTACTTGGTTATGTACTTCTACTAAAATAACTTCGTATGTACCACTCGCTGTTCTTCTCGTCATAGGTAAAAATACACTAGTTCTCGGGCCATACGGTCTAGCTCCCGCGCTTCCCGCGTTAATCTGTTGAGTAGTAGTAGGATCTCCAAAGTAATATGCTAATTCGGTATCCCATTGTATAGCCTTGGCTGAATCATTTGCGGTGTAGGTATCTCCCATTAGTAGTTCACCGCTAAAAACAACTTTAAATTTAGTACCGTATGATATAATCATTACCTGGAATTTATCAGCGTTATAATATTTATACGTTCCAGTTATGGTAGCACTTGATATATTCTGGGTATCAGCTATCGCGGCCCTGTTAGTTCCCCCGACTGGAACAGGGTCACCACTACCTACAAAGGGTTGTTTAAGTTCTATTGGTTCGGTGGTCGGAGTTGCTATACTATTTCGTTTTAACGTGTATGACCCATCAACGTTAGAAGTCCATGTAGCGTTAAACTGAGCGTCCGATACAATGGTAGAAGAAGGTATATTAAGTAAATTTCCTGTTTGTAATTGTAAATCACCTACGGATACTGTTATACCACCATCATCTACATATAAATCCCCAGCGGTAAGTGTTAAATCACCATTCATAGTTTGATCAACTACATATGGACTAGTACTATTAGTTAACGCTGTTATCGCTTGTGCATCGGTATAACTACCACCCCCGCCCCCTGATTCTACGGCTGTGATACTAAAGGTCGCGGGTGTAGGTAAGGTAGCCGTGGGGGGCAAGGTATTTAACGTTACATCACCGACCGTGTAACCACTACCCCCTAAGCCAACGGTAAAAGCACGTATCGCTCCGGTTAAATCTACTTTTGTTACATTAATAGTAGCATTATTTAAATTTTCTATTAAGAAAAATGTTCCTATATCATAACCCTCTCCGCTAAAATCAGCTACTAATGTTTTGGTCGTTATTGTACCTACTATATCAGGTGATAATCCATTTGGAATAATAAATCCTAGTGATTCACCATTATTATATCCATATCCCGGATCAGTAATAGCGATAACTGGTGCGGCAGCAACACTACTTATTTGAAGTGAAAAAGTCCTCTGTGTTAATGGATCAATACTAGAGAGAAAACTACAATCAGTAGAAGCTGTATAACCTCCTCCACCAGTAACGATAGTAACTGATTGTATAATTCCACCAGCTACGGTAAAAAGACATTTACAACCACTACCATCTAATTCTATCCCGTCATACTCTACTCCTTCTATAAATTCAACACTCCCAGCGGATGGAGTAATAGGTAATGTAGTTGTATCAAACGACGTGATACCACCTGCTAAACTATCAATTCTAAACTGAGCTATATCTCCTGATGATAAGGTAGAATGAGGTATAGTACCAGTCATTCCTGATTCTAGACTACCTCCAGAAGTAACCGTTAAACCACTAATACTATTTATTTTTCCTATCGATGTTAACCCACCTTTTATATCAACCGTAGTGATCGCGCCTGGTACAGAAGGCCCACTCGGTATTATACCGTTAATACTAATAGGATGTAATGAACTACTAGAACTAATATCAATAGTACCAGTCTCGGGTAAATAATCATTTCCTAATGTTATTCCTCCACAATTCCAACTTTGTTTTTTAATATTAAACATCGCTTTTATATATTTCTATAATATATTATTATAAAAAAAGTAATTTTATTAGTCTCTTCTCTAGTTACTGAATAACCGTTAACCTATGTCCCTTTTGTATCGAACTAAAGGGGTTTTCTCTAACTTCTCGTTTAGCTGTTTGTGTTAAATTTCTCATTTTTGTTTTGGGTAAAGATATTCGTTTTGGTTTTCTTTTTGATTCAAAATCATAATTATTTTCTTCTACTTGGTCATCTTGGGTAGTTGGTATGTATCTATATACCGGCTCTTTTTGACTATTCAATCCTCCGTCTGGTCCGCGTTTAATTTCATAAGAGCCTATATCCTTAACGTCAGGATCACGGTCTTCTTCGTCATCTCCGATAGGTTCTAAATTAGGAAGATTAAACGATTCAGTAGCCCTATTAACTAATAGCTCGTTTACTTTTCGAGTAATATAGGCTTCCGCGTCGATAACTACACCTATTCTTTTTCCACTTGTTTGCATACCAGGAGAGGGTTGTAAAATGTTTACTATTCTTTTATGTAATTTCTTTAGTAAAGGTAAACTCATTTTCATAATATTTTTTTTATTTTTATTTAAATTTTTAAGTTGGTCTGGAAATTCTCTAAATAAATAATTAATATCATCTCTTAACGTTGCGGCATCTTTATTTTCCGTTATTAATCTATTTTTTGGAATAGAATCTATTTTACGTGGTTGGTTAATATCTTCGGCTTTAGATATGATTTGATCATTTTCTTTTTTATTAGTTTTTTTAACATTCATTTCTATATTATTTTTTAATTCTTCTTTTCTATTACTAGCGTTCGATTCAGCTTCTTTTTGTTCCGCGTCTTCTTGTTTTTTAAACAATGCGTCTTCTTCTAGTTTCATAAATGCTTCATTCTTTTTTTCTTCTTCTTCCATTTTATCTTCTCCTTTAATAGGGGGAGTTGGAGCTGGAGCTGGAGGTGTAGTCATTTCTTTAATAGCTGGTGTTTTAGTCGGTTCTTCTGGGTTAGTAGGTGCTCTAGTCGGTCCTACAGGTTTATAGTCAGAACTATCTGCTTCCATTTCCTGGGGGTTTGCTACTTTTTCATTATCCTCTATTAACGGTTCTCCAGGCGGTGGTCCATTATTAGCAAATTCTGTAATTTGTTTTATATGCGGTACATGTGGTCCTTTTATAAAATTCATTTGTTTAGCAATTTCATCCCAATAATCACTATCTTTCACGTCTGGTAAACTATATTTTTCTTTAAATGCATCCATAGCTATTTCTAAAAAATTATAGTCATCAGTCTTTTTAGCTTTCTCAAGCGGTCCCATCAATCTTTTAATATAATTTTTTCTCAATGTTTTTTGTGCAACCATCTTTTATAACTTAATAAATGATTTAATATATCACATTTAAACTTTAAAACTATTTTTAAAATATGGATAGGGTACATTTGGAATCGGGGCGGTTTGATTTCTATTTTTATTTTTAATAGTTAGTAAATGTTCCTTTAAAGACATTCCTTTTTTCAATCCTTTTTTCGCAACCATACCACCTCTACGTAAACCGTTAACTACGTTTAATGATTCTTTACCTTCTTGATGATCACTAATTAACTGATCCCGTAATTCTTTATAATTTAGTTTTAATTCTTGTTTACCTCTTGGTAAATGTTTAGCATAAACTAACAAAGATAAATATTCATCTTCGGTTATTTTATTTTTTTCCATTTTTGCTTTAATATTTGGAGCTATTTTAGCAACTACCGGGACATTCTTCCCCGCGTTTCCTATTTCTTTTCCAGCGATAGAATTAATTCGTGTTGCGTTATACAAAGTATTTGCCGTTATTTTACTTGTTTTCATTTTGTCTATATATAATAATTATATATAAATATATTAAATATTATTATAATCATTTTTAGTTAATTCCCCCCCGTCTTGTGGAACGGTTTCGGGTAACTTAATCCTGTAAGGTCCCGCTTCTTTTTTTACTTTATTTAAATAATCATTAGAATATTTTAGAAAAAATTTTTTATTTTCATCATTGATATACCTAGGTCTAGACATAGTATAAACCGGTAGCTGTATCGGTCCTCCTAATTGTGTATTTCCCTGCATCGAATATAAAAACCCACTATCGTTATTAAAACCTCGTTTTACTCCAAAATTATCCATTATACTTTATACTCTAAACCAACAAAAAAGATAATAATATGTTTTTTTATTTTCTTTTTTAATGTTATCCTTTAACATCGCTCTTGACGATAATTTAATTAAGCGTAACCTCGATCTCCTTGATAGTTTCATTTTTCTTTTTATCTATATTAATCCCTAAAGATTTTTTTTCTTGATGAAGAGTATTATCCCCATGAATAAAAGTAATATCACTAGACAAAACCCTATGTTGTTTCATAAAAGTCCCTTCTTTATAAAGATAGGTTCTTTCTTTTTTTTGTACATATTTTATTAACATACTATCTAAAGCTCTAGGTCTACAGTTATGATTAGTTAATAAATGATAAACTTTTTTTATATTTTTTTTTCCTTTTATAATCATAGAATGACATTCCCAAACTTTATAGTTTTCTATAAGTTCCCAATCATTATTATTATCTAACTTTTGAGTAAATGGATATAATTCCCTAAACCCCGATAGATATGATAAAATAGAATCATCGGGGGGCGAGGTAAATGTTAATTTATTATTTATTAAAATATCGTCTTCAAATATTAAAATATTATCTAAATCTCTTTCGATAGCTACTTTTAAAAGCGATAAAAAAGAAATAACAATCCCTATCCTACCTCGAAATTGTCCTCGTTTACTAGATAAACTATAAAATGTTTTATCATTATAAAATTCTTTTAGTTTCTCTTCACTCTTTTCTAAACCGTGAATCTTAGCATCCCAACCGGTAAACACTTCATATTTATCTAAATGTTTAGCCTGTTGTGTAAAGTGATCAAGTCTATCTTTTCTCCTTTCTAAATTAATTACAAAAATATTATAATTATTTAAATTATCCATTTTAGTTTAGTTAGAAATTATAAATGGCTGTTTACCCGTGTCTATAAAATAATTATATGCTTTTTCATTTATAAATCGTTTCGCCCCTTTTTGTGTTCTATAAGCTTCTATAATATCTTCTCTTTCAAATCGGTCATGTTTCCACAATCCTAATTGTTTTAATTCATTATTCCTTTCTAATAATTTTTGATCTCTATCCATCATAAACTCAAACATATAAATAGTTATCAAATTATTACGGGCTAGTTTTGTTTTATTTTTTATCATTATTTTACCTTTTCTATCATTTTTTGGATATGCTTGATTGATTTGTTTTATTTTATCATTATACATTTTTTGTATTTTGATATCATCTTCTAAAATATTATTCCAATCAGATATATCGGGATAAGGGATAGAGTCTATTAACACCGTTTTAGTATCGGGTTCCTTTTTCATTTGCCAACCCGTTTCTGTTTTATTACAGTAAATATTTCGCAAATTCATATATAGTATTTGTTTATAAACAGTTATCCTTAACTATAAAAATAGTATTTATAATTAAATTAGAATTTATATCTATTCTATAATGCAATATTTAGACTATGACGACTATTTAATTTATGATACCGGTGACGTATTTAGTTTAAAATCTTATAGGTTTTTAAAACAGTATATAGATGATAGGGGATATCAACAGATAAATTTAAGAAAAAATAATAAGGGTAAAACTATTAGAATACATCGTTTAGTCTCGACCTGTTTTTTAAAAAATCCAAATAATTTACCTATGGTCGAGCATATAGACGCGGATAAATTAAATAATGATGTATCTAATCTAAAATGGAGTACATACGGAAAAAATAAATGTAATTTAAATGATAAATTAATGAAAAATAATACTAGTGGGTATAGAGGTGTTAGATATGATAAACAAACTAGAAAATGGATAGCCCAGTTAACTAAAAAGGGAAAAAATTATTCAAAAGTATTTAATACCATAGATGAAGCTATAACATATCGCCAACAATTAGAAATAAAATATTTTTCGGATTATTAGGGGTATAGGATGGAAAGGGGGAGGGATTGTAGTTTTTCCACCGCCCACCTTGATAGATAAGGTTATTATGTGGCACGCTTTTTTTTAAAAAATATGATGTGTTAAGGTAAGGGGGGGGCAAAAAAGGCAGGGAAATATAGACTTTAAAAGTTTCTAAGAAAAAAAAAAAAAAAAAATTAATCTTTTTTTTTTTTTATATTAATTTATAACATTTAAATCTAAATTATTATTTTTATTTTCGATTTCTATTATTTCTGAACATCTATCTTCATTAATTCTATCTATGTCTTTAAAATATTTCTCCCTTAACGAATTAATAATTAATGTTTCATTTATTAAATATCTATTTTTAATAATTTTATCATTTATTTTTAATCTAACACCTTTGGCAAAGCCATCTACTTCAGTTAAATTTTTAATTAAATCTAATATATTTTCCGTTTTTATATTACAATCTTCATTTATATATTTTTTATATAATTGTTTAAACTTTGTTTTAGTAAAATAATACCACCCATAAAATTTAGAATTAGAAGTTATAGGTCCATCAAAATCAGAATAGTCAGCGTTATATAAAAATTTATAGATAAGGGGAATTTGTGAATCCACCATTTCATAATAATCATCTCCTCTAGGTTGTGTGCACGGATTATTAGGAATAAAATCAGGATTAACTTCATATTCAATAAGGGCTGTAAATAAATTATTTATCCATTTTTTAGACTCTAATTTTTTATAAAAGGGTGACCAATATGTTTCTATTAAATTTTTATCGGGGTGTAAAGATGCTACATTTTTTCTTTTTGTTTTGAATAGTATCCATCTTCTATTTTCTGGTCCAAATCTAATAGATTTTTCCCTATTCGTCAAAGCACAAATAGTGATTACATTTTTTTGTTTAAACGGCTTTTGATATTTTTCTTCTATTAAATTATACTCTCTAGTTATAGCATCTTTAAATTGTTCTTCATATTTAGAGCCGTCCATTCCGGATAGCTCATTTACAATAACTAATAGCTTATTTTTCAAACCTGTATTAACTTTACCTAAGACATGCCCTAGTTCGTTTTGATTATAAACATAGTCGTTAGATACACCAAAGATAGAAGATAACATTTTTATGAGAAGATCTTTACCACTACCCATAGGTCCGGAAAATAATAACGCAACCTCAAAATTTTTATTAGGATTTTTTATTTTTAATACTATAAAATTAATAAGCCATACATAAGCTTTTTTTTCTTCTACGGTTGTGTATCCAGTTATATTTTCTTTTATAAAAGTAGTAAAATCATTTAACGCGCTAACGGGAGAAAATATTTCATTTTTATCACGGAATTCTAAATAATCGCTTTCGTAAGGCATACCAATGTTAAAATCTGTTACTTTTGCGGCTATAGGGGCTAAGGAACAAACATTATACGTTTTACCTATCGTTTTACAAAAGGGATCTTGTTTTAGTACATAGGGGCTAAAAATAGTTTTATCAAATTCTTTTCGGTCTACGTCGTTTATCCAAAATTGAAAAGTAAATAAACCATCTACATAAAAGGGGGCGGTTTGTAGTAAAAACTCTTGTTGATTTCTAAAAACGGGTTCTCTATTATCTCCGTAGATTACAAAACATAACGGATTTAATATTAACGCATGTTTTACTAATCCATTTTCAAAGTTATTTTTTAATGTTTCATAGGTTTCAGGTTGATATGTACAGGGGATTTCTATCTCGTTACCCCATGCTTTTTGTATAAATTGGTAATCAGATCTATCTTTTCCATTAGATATATTTAAAAAATCTAATACTTTTGATACGGATACCGTTTTATTTAATAAAAATCCGTCAAAACATAAACTAATAATATCTTTAACACCGATAATTTTTCTACTGGTTAATGATTTTAACGCATTTTCTATTATTTTCGCCTCTTCTCTTCCCAATAGTTTAGATATATTAGATGAAACGGGATTTTTTTGATTATCATTTCCATTAGAAAAGATAGGTAACTCATCTTTAGTAGCTAAATATAATTCTTTTTTATTAATTTTAACTTCATAAGCTAATTTATTTACAAAATCATCTTTCCAATCAGTTAGATCATTATCCGACATTAAAATCTTTTGTATAAATAAATGTTTATCGAGGTTTGTACTCTTGTTTATATTTTCTCTATCTTCTATATATTTTTTAAGATAGGGACTATGAATTCTTTTGTTCCAGAAAAGCTTTTCTAATATTGTAGGCCAAGCATTTTTCATATCAATATCGACATATCTATCTTTAGCTAAAAAATTACGCAAAGGCTTTGCTAACATTTGAAAAGACATTCGATCACTATACAGTCTACCATACCCCACTTCTTCTTTTAGAGAAGTTCTATAATTAACTAAATAGGAATATTTATTTTTTTTACAAAACTTAAAATAATCTTGTAGAGAAGTAAGGTATTCATCGTTAGAAACTAAATATTTTTTTTTCTTTAATTTTGTAATAGAGGGGTTTTCAATTAATTTTAATAGTTCTTTTTTATCTAAAGATAATAGCCAATTTATTTTTTCAGGATTTACTGTTTCTCTATACTTTTTTTTAAAGTCCATTATATTGTATATAAACATTTATAATTTTATCTCTAAATAGTAACTATTTATTTGTTTACTGACGATTTAAACGTGTTTTTTGGGTAGAATATAGGGGTTATATCGGTTGTTGTTTTTCTCCCCCACCTTTCTAGATAATAAAGTTTTGTGGCACGGTTTTTTTTAAAAAATATGATGTGTTATGGTCTTAAGTGGCACGAAAGGCAGGGAAATATAGACTTCTAAAAGTTTCTAAGAAAAAAAAAAAAAAATAATTAATCTTTTTTTTTTTTTTGAAATAAGTCTTTTCAAAACAGGGGATTTCCCTGCCTTTCGTGCCACTAACACCATATCAGACCATAATTTTAAAAAAAACTCGTGCCACGTAATACTAGCTATAAGCCTGGTGTGAAATATATAATATCAAAAAAAAATATATATACAACTATCCTTAATTTAAATATAATATCTATAAAAAAGACCGATGATATAATTTGATAGAAGCGCGCGGCGCCCGGAAATTGATAGAAATACAGATAGAAGCGCACGGCGCCCGGAAATTGATAGAAATACAGATAGAATTACTACTATTAACTAAA
>Ga0208134_1002045_pt1 | contig 11106 bp, 14 predicted proteins | sample VirMetDEL_Mar_31_FD_184515 | JGI IMG/M metagenome (GOLD analysis project Ga0208134, IMG submission 184515) | Aqueous microbial communities from the Delaware River and Bay under freshwater to marine salinity gradient to study organic matter... | ecosystem: Environmental > Aquatic > Marine >... | reverse complement strand
GAATACATCGAAGCGCGCAAGCGCATGGATGCTGCCGCTGGCCCTTCTGACGCTGACGTTCAGCGCTGGCTGCATGAGCGCGGTAAGTACAAGCGCGATCTGTGATGGCTCGGCTGCCTTACGCACGAATCATGCGGCGGCTTTATACACGGATGGCGGCCCGCTATCTCAGCGGACCGGCGCAGCGCTGATCGGCGCGATAGACGCAGGCTGTCAGGATGCGTGAAGTCTCGCAAGGCCAGCAAGAAGCCTATGACGCGGTGCAAACGCATGGCTCAATTCGCGCAGCAGCGCGGGCGTTGGGGAAAAACTACACTACCGTTTATGATGCTTACAATCGGGCGAAAACAAAAATTGAGCTTGATCCTGGCGTTGCAAGCGCGCTCGACGAAGTTGGCATAGAAGATCCGGCACGGGTGCGCGGCGGATGGCTCAAAACCAAAAACGCCAGCGTTCAATTCTCAATGCCAAAAGCCCAAACAATCGGGATTGAGGATAGCGCAGAGCGCATCAAGATGGCGCTTGGCGGTCTACCACCGCCAGAACCGATAGAAGCCCCCACAGACGCCGTTTCTAGCTTGCTGACGCTGTATCCCATGCCAGATATCCACGCGGGGCTGAGAACGGACGCACAGACGCTGCAAGGCACCGTCGAACGCCTTGTCGGCGGGATGCGGGACTGTGTAAGCCGGTCGCCGCGATCCGGAACGGGCGTGGTGCTGGTGCTTGGTGACATGCTGCATCACAACGACAACGAAAACGCGACGCCCGCCAGCAAACACGCGCTGGACGTATTGGCGACCATTGAAGAAACAGCCCTTGCGATGATTGAAGGCATCGCTCGGTGCGTCGAGATTGCATTGCTGCATCACAGCAAAGTTGTTGTTTCGGTCCTGCGCGGCAACCACGACCGCGACGCTTATTTGATTGTGCTTTATTCGCTGGCCGAGCGTTACCGCAATTATTCACGAATTGATGTGCAGCGCGATGAAGGCGAGTTCTTTGTTTACCAGCATGGCAAATGCTTGATTGCGGCCCACCACGGCGACAAGGCAAAACCGGAGCGGCTTGTGATGGCGTTGGCGGATGAATTTCCAGCGCTTTGGGGCGAAACGCGGCACAGGTTTTATTACACCGGCCACCTGCACCATCTCAAGTCTGCCGACATCGGCGGGGTCCAATGGGAGCAACTCCGGGCGGTAACAAAGCGGGACCGATATGCAAAGGATAACGCCTACACCGCGCGGTCGCAGATGCAGGCGATCACCTTTGATGATGATTCGGGCGAGGTCAGCCGCGTGAAGATCGGGCTTTAGAAGCCTTCGTCACCCAGCTCGCCGCCCAGAGCCATATAGCCGCAAGCGTCAACGCTGCTGTCCACATGTGGACCGTTACGCAGCCTAGCGATCTTTAGAAGTGCCATAAGGTGACAAACATCCGACGGCGATACTTCGTAACCGAGATATGCAGACCACATTTTAGCAATGACGCCAAAGTTTTCTCGCGGCGTGCCGTAGTCTTTCTGCCGTTCGCCGTTGATTAGATTGTCGGCCTCGGTCAGAATTTCGGTGCGCTTTGTCAAATCAATCTCCCGTCAATGTTGCGGTGTTCAATTTCTTTCATAAGCTCCTCCGACTTGTCGTAGTTCCTGTGCCGAACGCAAGTCTTGTATGCGTTCAGCAAGTGTTCGTCGATCATGTCTTGGATCGGGATGACGTCGTTGTGCGTGGCCCACATGCCTCTCTGGATCGTCATGTCGTCTCCTCCGCTGCGGCTAGGGCGGCGCGAACCTTACGCTCCACAACCGCAATGTTCATATTAGCGCCTGACATTGCTGCGTCAGCCAATCTCAACGCCTCCACCAGCGCCTTGATCGTGGCTGCTTGGGCGTCACGTTGAGCCTCTACCCAAAAGCATCGCTCGGCCCATTCTTCTTTCGTCGCGGCTTCGATTCGTGGGTCATTCATGTGGTGTCTCCTTTGCTGCGGCCAAGGCGGCGCGGGCGTTGGTGAGCCTGCCGTCTTTGGCGTAATCGTCTATGTCCATTTCCCTCATAGCGCGGGCGTCCTCGGTCCACGGGTCGCCGTCATGCTCATACGCTAAGTAATCCTCAATGGTGGCGACAGATGCCCACAACGCCTCAACCAGCGCCTTGATCGTGGCGGCTTGGGCGTCGATGGTGTCTGCTGCTTCGTCCAGCTTCGCCTCTGCTTCAATCTGCGCCTGATACGCATCCATTGCCTGCCCGTGGGCAGACATACAATCCAGCGCCATGCGCTTAAACTTTGCCCCCAGCTCGGCAACGCGGGCTTCAAGCGTGTCTATGTGGTCGGCGGATTCCCTACCCAGCATTATAACTTGTTCGGGCGTTGCCATGCTAATTGTACGCAAAAATAGGCGAAGATCGTTTGGCGGTAAACCGTCGTTTATGTCAGTCATGTGGTGTCTCCTTTTCATTTCCCATCAAAGCATATGCGCGCGACAAAGGTAGCGCAACACAAATGCAGACCTTGCGCATCAAAAATTCATATCGTATGTTGTGGGTGTCATTGTTTCCTTTCTCCCAAACTACCCCGCCCAGCTCATCACTGGGCGGGTTTTTTTGTCTTTGCGTTGTGCTTGATGTGTGACGTGTTGCGGTGTAAGTTGTTGCAGACTCAACCAAGATTGGAAAAACCGTGAAAAACAAAGTCATCCACTGCCGTATCGACGACGAACTGCACAACGAAATTGTGAAGGCAGCTCAGGCGTCAGGCTTATCGCTCACTCAATTCATCACTGCCGCAGCTGTTGAAAAGCTGAAAGCACTTGCGCACTAGCATCCGCTGCGCCTTTGCCGACGATTACTGAATCGCCTATCCCTTCAAGATAGGCGATCATTTCTTTTTGTTCTGGTGACAGCCTGCCGCCCTTCACCCGCTTCATTTCGACCCACACCCGCCACGCCGGGATGTGAAGATCTGGAATACCGCGCACCACGCCCTCCGCCCGCAATGCTTTGGCCGTGCTGATCGCGCGGTATCCACCATTCGGGATTGCATAAATCAGCACGTCCGGAAACTTTGCGCGGAACCAATTTACAAAACCCACCTGCTCCGAATGCTCAGAAGGGGATGTCGTCGAGGTCGAACATTTCGCGGAGATTGTATTCGAGCTTTTGCTTTTTTTCTTGCGCGGCATGATCTACTTTCGGTTGATCGTAATCAAGCTGGACGATCTTTTGATACTTGCCCTCCGGCATCACCTTGATCCGGCTTGGCTTCACCCAATACTGGCATTCTTCCAGCGCGTCGGCAAGGTTGAGGGCGGACCCGCCCAAGGCAGGAAGTCGCGACGTGTACCGGCTCGCAGCATAGCCGCCGTGATCCGGACATAGCCACTCAGACGTTCGGCTGGTCATGTCGTGGTAATACGTCACTTTCAGCGTATCCGGCTTGCCCTCTTTGCCTTTCCAGCGCTCATAGGTCACATCTTCAACGTCAAGCCATTCCGCAACGACTTGATTGCTCATCATCGCCCCGCCGTAGGATTTCGGCGCGTGGTTCAATTCAGGCGCAGGGAATTCGTGGCTGCAAGTCGGGCAGTATCGCGTGGCCGTCGGCAGCATCTCTTGGCATTCGGGGCATTGCTTGGCCGGTGCTTCGCCGTCGCCAGATCCGCCTTGCTTCTTTGGCTTCACCGCGTCGATAAACCCATGGCGCGCCACGTTCTCGCCATAGTCGAGGATCAGGCAGTTTTCTTTGCCTTCACACAAGCGCGTGCCGCGCCCAACCATCTGGATGTATAGGCCGGTCGATAGCGTGGCCCGCACCAGCGCGACAAGATCCACGTTCGGCGCGTCAAAGCCCGTCGTGAGAACATTGCAATTCACAAGGCAGCGAATCTGTCCGGCCTTGAACCGCGCAATGCGTGACGCTCGATCTGCTTGGGTATCTTCGCCCGTCACAACTTCGCAGCTGTATCCTTCAGCCTCGATGCCATCGGCCAGCATCCGCGCGTGGTCAACGCCCGATGCGAACAGCAACCAGCTTTTGCGGTCTTGGCCGAGCGCAATGATTTCGGCAACTGTCGCCGCAACCAGCTCAGGGTCCGACGCCGCCATTGCCAAGTCGCTCTCGTTGAACTCCCCGCCGCGCTTTTTGACGTTGCTCAGGTCGATCTGCTTCAGGCCGCCCTTTGATATGACCGGCGACAGATATCCCTGATCCATCAACATCCCGACAGGGATGTCATACGCAACGCCATCAAAGATTGCGCCCTTGCCCTCATGCAGCCTGCCGCTGTCCAGCCGGTAAGGCGTGGCCGTCAACCCGACGACCTTCACGTCCGGATTGCAGATCTTCAGATCCTTCAAGAACTTGCCATAGCGCGTTTCGCTGTTCTTCGGAACCATGTGCGCTTCGTCGATCAACACCAAGTCAGGCGCGGGAATCATCTCATAGGCCCGCTGATAGACGCTCTGGATGCCTGCAAAGGTGATTGGCTTGTCTAGCCGCTTCTGCCCGATGGACGCGCTGTAGAAGCCCAAATCGGCCTCTGGATACATACGAAGCAATCCCTCCGCGCCTTGCTCCAACAATTCCTTCACATGCGACAGGACAAGGACGCGGGTGCCTGGAAAGAACATGGCGTCTTTGACGATCTTCGCAATGATCGCCGTCTTGCCCCCCCCAGTCGGTGCCACGATCAGCGGGTTTTCACCCCGCCCATCGGCCCAGTATTGATAGAGGCCGTCAACGGCGGCTTTTTGGTAGTCTCGGAGTTGGAAGGTCATTGCATTCTCCCATCGAACAATTCTTCGCTGTTCTTGTGGTTCACAACGACTTCGCCTTCTTCGTCGTGGTATTCAACGCGGTCCGGCGAGGCGTCGATGACTTCCCAACCGCGCGGCATGATCTGCGGGATGTAGATGTGATCGTCGCAAAGCCCGTCGGCCTCCCAGCCTTTTCCGCAAGACCATGTTCCGTCGCGCTCTGGCGTGACGTGCGCGCACGTCCGGCAACTCGGTTCAGGTATCTTGCAGCCCCAGCAGACCGCCCAATAGGGGCAGAACTTGCAGGCAAATGACGAAGGGTCAGACGCAATCCGGTCCGGCGGCAGGTCTGAAAAAACAATGCTGTCGGCTTTGGCGATCAGCTTCATCGACAGCGCGGCGTCATACTTGATGCGCTCGCCGTAGATGGCGTCTGTCTCTTTGCACACAGCGAAGAAATAGCAGCGCTTTAGGCCAGACAAGTGCATCCCGACTTGGCACTGCGCCCAATATGTCGGGTTCACCGCCTCAAGCCCCTTGGCAGACAGCGCTTTGAATGACTTGGTATTCATCGTCTTGAACTCCAGCGTGTGGGGTTCTTTGCTTTCCGCAAAGCCCTCGCCGACGCCGTCGAGGCTCAATGCAAAATGTCCACCGCAGGCGTCAAAGCGAACCTGCTTGCCGGTATCCGGATCTCGGTCCCAGATGGTCACACCCACATCGCGCAGGTTCTTTACGACGCGATCTTCTTCCCGGTCGCCCGTCTCGAACAAGCGCAGCATCCGCCCCTCAAAATGCGGCGTCCAAGCCCAGCGGAATTGATACCAAAGCGCGCGCGAGCAATCCCGCCCGATCTGTGATCCGCCGAGGTGCGGGCGGTGTTCGTTTTTGCGCTTGGCCTTGTAGTGGTCAAATATGCGCTTGATGGTTTCGGGTGTGGTGTGTTGTTCGAGGTTCATTGTCGTTTCCTTCTTTTCATGACTTGGCCCCCGCAAGGGCCAAGGTAGAAAAGACTTAGCGCTTCCAAGGCGGCGTTGCTGCCGCAGCCGCTGGCGCTGCTTCAGACGGTGCCACCGATGCCAATGGCGCAGACCCGACCGCCGCATATTCTTTGAGTTCGTTCGACGGGCCGTAAGCGCCGTCACCGGGCTTTACCGCAACCTTCACCATGAAAGGCTTGTCGTGAAAATCCGCGCCGCTCTTTGGCGTCATTACACCCACCGCGCGGCAGATGCTGGAGAGGGTGCGCTGCGCAATCTCTACGGCTGTCGGGTTTGGGTTCTTGAGGTTGAGCCGCTCAATCAGCTTGCGCCCCTGATGCTGCCCCTCGATGATCTCAACACCAAGCTGCAAGTAGCTGCCCGTCATTGCCCTTGTCGGCTTTTCTTCGGATGAAGTGAAGACAGCCTTATACCAGCCCGCCGCAATGGGTTCGTATGATGCGGATGGCTCGATGGTGTTTGCGTCAAATCCTGAAAGATCCATGTCGTGTTCTCCTTATTTCGCTACAAAATTGTCAAAAGGGTTGCCGCCGTCGAAGGTGAAGCGCAGTGGCGCATCAATCGAAAAGCGGTTCTTGGTCACGCTGGCCGCCTGCGGGTGGCAGATGATTTCGCGTTCGCCGGTGCTGATGGCGCGCTTCTTGTCGCCGTCGCCGCGTGTGTGCGTCACGAGCCTGATCATGCAGACCGCATCCACGTTGTCCGTGTAATGGGATATAGACTTCTTGTGCAGCCGCACAGAATAGCGATTGTAACTATCCATATCCGGCAGATCCATCGTCTCAGTGTCGGCGTGGCCGATGAAAACGATATTCATGCCCTTGTCATAGGCAAGCTGACCCGCCCATTCACGAACTTGGCGATGCTTCTCGGCTGCGGTGCTGTATCCGGCACCATATCCGCCGCCAGCCTGATTGATCGACTTGGCCTTCGGATCGGCGGCTACAATTTCGCTTTCGATCATGGTGGCAAGCTGCGTGATGCTGTCAAGCACCAGCGTCTTGTGGTCATGCTCCTGCGTGGCGAGTGCCTCGATGGCGTCCAGCACGTCTTGGACAGTATGTGCCACCGGAAACAGAGATACGCCTTCGTTGCCTTGCAGTGATGCCGTGCCGTCCTCGGTCCGGATGAAGACAGGATTCGGGAACATCGCCGCCAGCGTTGTCTTGCCCATGCCGCCCTCGCCAAACAGCGTGATGATGATGGGCCGCTGCCCCGTCGGTTTGCTTAGTTGTGATAGATCAATCATTTTTCAACTTCCATCCTTCAAAAATTACTGCATCACTCAAGTCTGCTCCACGCAAGTATGCTCCACGCAAGTATGCTCCACGCAAGTCTGCACCACGCAAGTCTGCGCCACTCAAGTCTGCATCACGCAAGTTTGCATCACGCAAGTTTGCGCCACGCAAGTCTGCGTTATTCAAGTCTGCGTTATTCAAGTATGCACCAATGAAGTCTGCACCACTCAAGTCTGCGTTATTCAATTCTGCACCAATCAGTTCTGCGCCACTCAAGTTTGCATCACGCAAGTCTGAACCACTCAATTTTGCACCACGCAATTCTGCACCAACCAATTTTGCGCCACGCAAGTCTGTATCACACAAGTCTGCGCGTTCTCCACCTTCTTCTCGTGCAAGAAAAAGCGCGTGCTTTTCTAAGATTTCTTTGAAATCAATCATTTCAATTCCTCCATTGCATCTTATTCTTCCAGCGCAATCTTGATCGCGACATTTATTGCGCCGACGATTGCCTGCGCCTCTTCAATCGTGAAGTTCTCCAAAAGCGGCTGATGATTTTTGTTGCAGTCAGCCGTGGCCATTGCCACACCGCCGCTTCCTAAACCAACTTCAATTATAAAGTCTTGTCCGTCTTCTGTTTGGATGCGTATCATCATTTCAATTCCTCCACCTTCACGGAAATCTTGCCCGGCTTTGTTGTGAACGCCTCGGCGACCATGCCCCAAAGAACTGGCTCGTTGTTGGCGAGGTATTTCATGCCAGCGGGATCTGCTTTGATTTCGGTTTTGACCGGGTGCATATCCAAAGGCAGCTTGTATTTTATGGCTTCCCAGATGTCGGCATTGACTGACCGATAGACCGGCTGACCGACCGTCACTTTGAAGTTGTCAGTCTTGTGGGACTTGGTGCCTTCGTCCGGTACGTCAAAGGCTTGTGCGATTTCACGTTCAATCGCCAGTCGCAGCTGCTGTGCTGCCGTTTCCGCGCTCTTGGCTTCAAGCCAATCCGCGCAAAGTGTTTCCACGTTGCTACTCATTTTAGTCTCTCCTTTTTCTAACTTCATCAACATACTTTTGTGTTGCAGGCATTGCAACACCAAATTGGTGGAATTTGTGATTATTCTTCATCGCCTTCCATCATCATCCGGTGAATGATCGACGGACGCCCCTTGCCGACAGGCTTCACGACCAGCTTTTCAATGGGGAAGTCTTCCATCACCATGGCCAGCAACCCGTCGCGTTCGTGCTTCTTCAGGTTGCCCAAGCGCGGCACCAGCTTGATCAGTTCGGCCATCTTCAGGCCAGCAGATCCGGACGCGATGATCGAGGCCGCCACCTTCTTGCGCAGCCCATCCGTGTCACCCTCAAACATGTTGTTCTTGAGCAAGTTGATCGACGCTTGGCTGTAATAGTCGACGTAATCAATAGCCCAGCGCGCCGCGTGGGTGCTGATCTCGGTATCGCCAAGGCTGCCCGCCACGATTAAAGACAGGCGCATCGCTATCTCACGCGACCGGTTCATCATGGAGTTTACGATCTCGGACTTTTCGTTTTCCATTCGACCGATAATAATATCCTCATAGTCGGAAAACATTTCGTAGGCCGCCGCGCTGAAGGGTATCAACACCGGCTCCGGCGGGAATTCCGGCCCCTGATCCTGCAAAATGTTTTCTGCCGCCGGGCTTGCCATAGTCTTTGCCCATGCGATCACCTTGGCAGGCGGGTCAATCATGGCTGGCTTTCGGCTTTTCTGGTATCCGGTCAGGCTCTCGACGATCAAGAACCGGTTGAGCAGGCCGGACGCCGCGTCCTTTGATCCGATTGCGTCATAGAATGTCTCTGGCGTGGTCATGCCAAGCACAGTCATCGAGGGCGACGATATCTTGATCTTGATTGCCTTGCGCTGGGCGTCGTTCATTGCGGCTGTCGAATAGCCTCGGTTGCTGATCGTGCCGGTCTGCCTTCCGAATGACTCCATCATCATGCTAATGCTTTGCCGCATGTTGACAGATCCGGATGATCCGGCAGCCGCCAAATAGTTGCCGAACTCATCAATCGTGGCGATGTGGCACGGCGCTTCTTTCAAAGCCGACAGCACGCCGCCCTCTGACGTGTATCCGGCAGGCCCGCGCAGGTGGTCCAGATCGCAGTGGTCGAGCAGCCTCGATACGACCTTGTTTGCCTGCTCCTTTCCGGTGCCAGTCTTGGCCACGTTCAGGAAGAACAGGCTGCTCATGTTGTCGCTGTCGGTGATGTACCTCCGCCCCATGATGACAGATCCGAACGCCAGCGCGGCCTGCACATCAAATTGCGGTTGCAGCTTGATCGATGTTTTGGAGCTATACGTCGCGACATCGTTCAGAATTCCGGGGATGGTCAGCAGGTGTGACGGTATCGCGCTGGTTTTGGGTCCGGACACCTTTCCCCGCCCCATGATCGTGGCCGCAACGCTTGCCCCGTGCCGCATCATCGCGCGGTCTTCGTCGCTTGGGCCGATCGGCAGGGAATCCATGCTGAGAGCCTCTGCGGCGGCCTTCACGGCCACACCTACGTTGCCGAGGTGTTCGTATTGGCAAAAGACCTCGAAGGCGTCGAATGCGTGCGCAGGATCAAACGGGTCGGACGCGTGGTGACTGTACGCCCGCCCATCGTCGAAGACCACAACGCCGGGTATGTTGGACGACGACGACGGCGACAGCCAGCGGTTGCCGAATTGCTTGTATCCGACCCGCGTCAGCACGTCGCCCATCGGGTTCGCGGCGTTGTACGCCTCAATCACGGAGCTGTCGCGGCTCTCCACCCGGCGGCGCTTGGGTGGCGGCTTGAACTCTTCGGCCCGCTTCCAAGGGCATAGGTCCGCCATCTGGGGCCGGAACCGGTCCCATTCCGTCCAGATCGTGAGCAGCTGCGGCGGTATCGGTCCTATCTCGGTGAAGGGAACGCCCGCCCAGGTGTAAGGCTGGCCCGTGTCGGGGTGGATGGACGGCGGCAGCACGTCTTGGACAGATCCGGCCCTAAGCTCGAACACCACGTCGCGCAGGCGGGGATCGTCCTCCCGTGGCCAGCTGATCTTGCGCGTGGATAGGGCAAAGGTTTCGGGGGCAGTGAACAGAACCTTACCCCGCTCGGGCCGCCCGACGATGCGCGGGGCCGTGGCGAGGATGGCGTCTAGGTCGATGTTCAGCGCCTCAAAGATGGTGCGCGTGTTCAGCATGTGGTCGATGTCGAGCGCAACGGTGTTGGACTTGCTGTGAAGCAGCCCGATGTTGTGCGTCTGGTGGCTTTCCCAGAAGCTCGACGGCGTCGGGTTGGTTTGCCAGCTGAAGGTCTGGGGCGCTTTGGACCCCGCCGGAATCGCAACAAGGCTCCAACCGAGGGCGTCATATTGCTTTGCAAAGTCGTGGGTGTTTGGTACAGTATCAGGCATTGGAACCTTGATCCTCCCTTATTGGTTTCAATCATCGCCTCGGACTGTTGACGCAGTGCCGGGGCTTTTTTGTGCCTAAGACATACGGCCCAGTCGGGGCATGTTGCAAGAACAAAGTTCGGCGGAATTTAACGAATGTGGACTATTTTTTAATGGGCGCGGATTTCGGAAGTGCGGAAAGCATTAAAATTTAGTGACCGTCAAAAGAATATGGAGAGGCCAGCAGGCCCAATGAAACAAGGGTTCTCTCTATATATATACAAAAAAATTCTTCTTTCTTTATTATAGAGTAGGGGGGTTCCTTGGGGGTGTTGGGGGGGAGGGGGCTTAGGGGGTTTGAAAAATTATGAAATAAGTGCTTGCAACACAATCGGGGTTTGGGTAGTTGTGTTGCATGGTTTAGAAGTTCTGGAGAACACGAAATGAGAATCAGAGACCTTGTGATTGATGCCATCACGCTGCTGGCGATGTTCGCCGCGTTCTATGGCGGATCAGTTATCCTTTGGGCGATGTCCTGAAGCAGAGATTCCCGTTGTGGGAATAACGCGGCCACGGCGTGTCCAGTGGTTTCAAACGCCCACGCGGGCTGTTTGTTTTATGTCGACCCCAGACCGCCCGTCGATCCGCGCCACCTCCACATGAGGGGATCGGCGGGCAAACCAACCGAGAGGGAATAGCGATGAATGAT
>Ga0208134_1002043_pt1 | contig 11112 bp, 17 predicted proteins | sample VirMetDEL_Mar_31_FD_184515 | JGI IMG/M metagenome (GOLD analysis project Ga0208134, IMG submission 184515) | Aqueous microbial communities from the Delaware River and Bay under freshwater to marine salinity gradient to study organic matter... | ecosystem: Environmental > Aquatic > Marine >... | reverse complement strand
TTCCTTAGGTTAGGGAAGGGGCTTCTTATGTTTGTCGTTTGTCTTGTTCTCTCGATTGGTGTCCTAAGAAGGCCCCTTCCATTGTAAACAATGTCGGTCGTGCCTCCCTCGTTGTTTACTAAAGCAAGAAAAGAGAAAAAAAACATATATATACGTATCGCCATTTATAATTACTTTGTATGCACAAAGTAAAACAAAAGCAATTACTTTGAGAAAGTAATCAAACCAAGTAAGATACAGTCTCGTAACTGCAGTACGAAACCTTTTATTAAAATAAAAGCTTTACCAAAACAACTTACTAAACAAGAGTTACGACGCTGGAACCACACACGGTCATCCCAGAGTGGAAATTTCGCACTATATTGGTATCCCAAGCACTTTTAGATGATAGTCAACTGCGTAGGATGCCATGGATATGTTCACCAAAACGGTGTTTTCGGAACGGCAATCTACGAACGCAAGCGTTCTGTGAATCCAAAATCTTGTCCAAAGAGCACAATCTCTAAGCAGAAACGCTCGTAAACTCGCTGGCTGCTTGAGATAGTAGGACAGAATTTTGGTTTGCCTAAACAGATAGCATGGCATCTTACAAGTCATAGTCGAAACGAACGCAAGCGTTCTGGCTCCTTGACATTGGTTTCAATTCAGAAACGAACGCAAGCGTTCTGGCTGAATTGCAAATCCACTGACTATCATGTAAAAGCACTTGTGATACCAATTAAAAAACTGGACAAAATCAGCACGGAACTACAAAAACAACACAAAACTTTATTTCCTCGGAACCTAGAGTTAAAGCAAGTTTTAGCGCCAAGGCGTTGTCGCTAAAACTTAAACTCTATCCAAGAAAAGAAAGTTTAACGTTGTTTTTCAAGTTACCTGAGCTAATCTTTGTCCCCGCTCGTTTTTAAGCAAGTCTATTAGTCAAGTCACCGAAAATCACTTTAGGATTCTTTTGGTTTTTTAGAAACGCTCGTAAACTCGCTGGCTAAAAACTCCAAAACAATCAGCGCAGGCGGCGCAAAGCAATTTTCGCTGACTTGACAAACTACTTACAAGATCGACGCAAGCGCCGAGTAAGTAGCGATCCGAAATTTCCAAACTGGGATAGACAGTGTGTTCAAAAATGAATATGCAAATATATAAAGGATAGAATAATGAAAATAATAGGTACATTAATGACATTTGATGCTACAACATTAGGAATAAATGATAAAGGTTGGGGACAATCTTTATACTTTCAACCAGATTATGAGGGTGCAGATGAGGCATTTGTTAATGCATTTAAATTATCAGCTAAATCTAGTAGAGTTGAAAATCTACAAGATATCGTTGATAGTTTAACTAATAAACTAAAAGCTTTTGCACCAGATAATGATTTGTCAAAGCTAGAGGGTGCTAATGCATATTCTGGTATTCATGTTGAGATTGACGGTTATTTTAAAGCTAATAATTGGACTAATGCTAAAACTAATGAAAAAGTATATTCTAATAATCTAGTCGTAGATAGTATTAAGTAATGTGTCAATACTGTAATACGACAAATAACATTGTACATAGTGGTACAGATGCATTAATGCTAGGTTGTTTAGATGACCTATATAAAATATGTTATACATGCGCTAATACAATGTAGATAAAAGATCGATTGGTGGTTATGTTCCCCTACATGACCACTAATTGATTTTATTTTTTTTAAGACCTTGACGACAACATATATATATATTTTTTTTCTCTTTTCTTGCTAATACTTTATATCTTTTGGTATGGACTATAGCTACTAACACATTATCAATGTTGTGTGTTAGTAGGTATACAAAAGTTGTATACTTATTGTAATAATTATATGGAGGTAATTATGAGCAAAAAATATAATGTGCCAGACGGTGCATCTATACGCCAAGTTAGTAATCGTGTTATGCGATTTCCAGAATTTGGTGGACCACGCAAATACCCTACAAAATATGTATGGAGTATTGTGCACAATCATCTAACAATACAAGAAGTTAGATACTTTAAAAATAAAAGAGATAGAGGTTATTATTTCTTTTTCTATATCGACGGTGTAACAACAAGACGTGCAAAAGTTGCAGATGATCGTGAGATTTTTGACAGTTATCAATTAGCTGTTAAAAATCAACCAGAATTTGTTAGTAACTTACAGGTAGGTTTGTAATGGCTAAAACAAATGAGGAATTAACAGAAATGATCTATCAGTTGTGGCGATGTATAGCAAAAGGTTACACATATGATGAGGCAAAAATTCATATGCATGCATATGCAGCAGGTAAAACAACTGTAAAAGTTGTACAAGTTATAGAAAAAGATAAAAAATGAATAAATTAGAAATAATGTTCTGGTTATCTGTTCCAGTTTATCTAGTCGGTGCTTATGTACTAAGTAATTGGCTAACAGATATTATGTTATACAAAGTGTATAACATTCAATTAAAAATATGGAGGTGGCGAACAAATGCTATACGAGATAATAGAAATAATAGATAGATTAAATACAGAACAATTGTTAGACGTACAAGCAATAGTTAATAGTCGTTTAAAAAGAATGGAGGAACAAAATGCAAAATAATGAATATGTTAAATTAGCAAATGACATAGTTAAATATAACAAAAATATAACAGAATTAGCTACAAATAGCTTAATTGCGTTGTATAAAGCTAGTCCTAATCACTTTATAGCAGATAAGGACTTTGTAAAAGGTTATAAAAAACTACATGACATTATAGAAAAAGTGGAGGATAAAACATGAAAGGTAGTAGAAAACAAACTGTTAATAGTGTAGGAATGCATAACTTAAATTTAGCATTTGTTGATAGCTATTTCAGAAAAAGAATACCTGGATTTATGAATGTAAATACATTGTCGGCAATAAATCTAGAACGTTTGATAACAACTATGAGAGACGCGTATGCAAAAAGTAGTGTACCTAATAAAGTGCAACAGAGATCATATCAAGGTGATATACAAAATGCTGCAATATCAGGACAACATTACCCTATAAATACGCAGACAATAAAACCATTCTCTTATACACATAAACCATTTGGTTATAGTGTATTGGATTTTAATCCAGATACTGGTGAGTTCATAGTGTATAACAAACAAGAATGGAATGCTAATAACTATTATAAATCTGTAACAAAAGGTAAAAGTAGTTTACCAAGCTTAATGCAGTATGTACCTATGGGTATGGAAATAGAAGTTATTTATCGTAATAATTCTGCAAGATACACACAATGTGACGAATGTAGAGAATACGATGAGGATCACGAAGTAGAACTAGAAACATTTTGTGATACAGAATTTTGCAATAGTGATAATGCAAATAATGATGATAGTAACTTAGCAGCAAATCCTAGAGTAAAAGCATACAAATTGTTAGCAGAATTAAATATTGCTTTTGGTGCAGTAACTAAAAACTCTGAGCCAGTATGGATAGTTAAGCATGATAGTACAGTTGACTTAGAATATGTATCTATGCCAATGACATTACGTGCTTGGCGTGCTGGACTGGAATTAACAGATTATTTGTTTCAGTCATTTAAAGTTGCATCAGAATGGAGTAAAGCATTTTACGGACCATGTGGAGGACATATACATTTAGATAAAGATGTGTTTAATAATACATATCAGTATTATGCATTTTTATCTATGCATTATGATAATCCTAAATTTATTGCAGCTATTGCACAACGACCAATAGATAGAGATAGTCAATGGTGTTATTTACAAAAACCTAACGAGTTTGCTAAATATGCTAAACATAAATTGCAATCACCTAGCAGAGGTGCAGTAAATGTATCAAATAGTACAATAGAATTGCGTTATTTTAGATCTAATCTAAAAGTAGATAGATTACTTAAAAATCTAGAGTTTGCGCAATCGTTGTTTCATTATACATCACAACTAACATATCAAGATATTGCAAGAGATAAAGCGCATAATCTAAAATATTACTTGTTGTGGGTAAAAGCATATAGAAAGACGTATAGCAACTTGTTCAAATATTTGGTTGAACGTAAATGGATTAAATATACAGAACATAAAAATCTAGGTTGGGCATTGGTATATGGTGATGATAACCAAATGCAACCAGATCATATGGAAATAAATGATATAGAAAACAATAATGGAGGTAACTGGTAATGTGTATTATCGCAAATGTTCCTAAAGGTGTTGGTACAATTAACCAATCAACTTTAGAAAATATGACAAATAATAATGGACATGGTTTTGGTGTTTCATACATAGAGAATGATGAAATAAAAGTATACAAAACTATGGATAGTAAAAAGTTCGTAACAAGAGTTATGGATATACAAAAAGAACACAGTAAAACAAGTGACATATTAATACATTGTCGTATCGCAACTTCAGGTACAACAGATATTAATAATTGTCATCCATTCCATGTAAATACAGAAACAGTATTTGCACATAATGGTGTTTTAGATTGTGTAGAGCCAACAGATAAAATGAGTGATACAAGAATGTTTAATAAAGTATTTCTCAAAAATATGCAACCTAACTTTCTAAGTGTTAGACGCATACGTGAGTTTATTGGCGAGATTATAGGTTCAGATAAAATGGTATTTCAAACTGTTAATGCAGTATTAGATAAAAATACTTATATTATCAATAAAGAATTAGGTACAGAGGAAAATGGTATCTGGTTTTCAAATACAAGCTATAAATCTACACGATTAGTTAGTAACTATTCATACGATAGTTATGCATGTGAAATTGTATATGAGGACGAAGTTCGTAATATTCAACAACTAGGTGGTGAGGATTATATCAGTTATGTTGAGGAATTTGGTAGCTTAGCAGATTATATAGTAATGTATAACAATGTAGATAGTCCATTTGATGAATTAGATAACATCATTGAACGAGCTAATAAAGTTGCTGGACAAATAGTTATGCATACATATGATAATGACGCTATATCATTATTCGATAAGAAAAGTGGTTATAGCAGAAGTAAATATGTAGATGACAGTATCAAAGCATTAATACTTAAAATTATTGCACCATTTGATATGAACTTTGATATGAAAAATGCAACAGTAGATGACATTGACAAAGTATGTTGGGACTGTTTTGGATTTGGATTACCTAGCATAGTCACAAATAAGAAAATAAAAGTATAAAAAAATAATTAATATGTAGTGTGTTGAGAAATCAGCACACTATATATTTTTTTTATTTTTAAAATAGCTTTCATTAAATTCTCTTGGTAAGGAAATGTAACTACCTGTTAACTACAAGTTCTGCTTTTTGTATTTCCTTAATTAAAGTTTCAGGTCTATTTTTAAATTTATTAAATTGTGTGCCCTGCAGTATAGAAAATGTATCTTCAACAGAAAATTTGTTCTTTATTAATTTTATAGATAACTTATAAATTAAATCACTTCTATCTATGTCGTTATGACTTCTGTATTCTTCAGGTGTCATTGTTACCCAATACTGTACTTCCAAAGGTAGATCATTAATTTTAAACTGCGACAATTTTTCAGGCAATTTTTTATCAACGACAGTAGTGTCTGCTACATTTGGTATTGCATCAAAATCATCAAGAGTGTAGTAACAATCAAAATCCATTTTCTTTATCTTACCAACCACACCATTTCTTTTAGCATTAATAGATCCAGGAACTCTAAGTACTCTTGCAGCGTCCCAAGCGCCTTTGTCTGCATCTATGTGATACACCAACCTTCTGTTCATATCTTGCTGCTCTTTTAAAGTAATTAAATCATCAAGCAACCAAATTGCTTGCCATCTTGTTTTGCTTGTAGTCCAAACTATTGATGGCTCTGGTGCTAATTTAATGCCACCTTTCCATTCAACATTTAATTCGTCTACATCAACAAAAAGACAACCTTGTTCTTTTTTAACATTGATAGCTTTCCTAGAATTATTATCTTCAAAACAAAGCGGTGTCCAATAAATATCTGACTCTGGATTTTGTTTGTAAACAAAGTTTTTTAATTTGACATAGTTCGCCCAATTTATTTTGTGATCTTTCCATTGACCATTCTTCTCTGATATGTAAGCAAAGCCACCTCCATTGTTAGCCCATACTGTGCACATTATGTCAAGCGAATCTTTTAAAGTATTATTCATTATCCTCCAATAACTTTAGTTATGCTATCCTATCAATATGTCAGATATAAACGAATCATTTTTTTCAGGCGAAGAAGATTTCAATCCTTTTGAAATTACACCATTTGCAACAGAAATTTTAAATAATTATAAAAAGACAGTAGAAAAATTTGAAGAAGGTGTTAACGCAGAAGACGTACTTATGATTATTTGTGGATTGTACATACAAATAAGAGAAACTATGGATTCTGATTTCTTAATGTCCACTATAAATAGCGCATTATACATTACTGAACAAATAATTCAAAAGAACTCAGTAAATTATCCAGGTAGGTATCCTACCAGTAAAGCGGAGGCAGAGTTAAAGTATGAAATAGAGAAAATGTTTCAAGGCTTTAATTTTAAAGAATAAACGCTGGAGGTACGATGCCGAAAGATCAAGACTTAGGAAATAATTATTATCCAAGTGGTTGGCAACCCAAATATGAATTTGAAGAATCTATTGGTGTTGGTGAAATAACCCACGTTGGTACAGACAAAAATTACAAAGACAATTTCGACAACATACTCAAACAATGGGGCTTTGACCCTGAACATTACGAAATAGATGGCGTAGTAAAAGCATCGAGCTGGAATACTCAATTGAAAGGCGGAATTGTTGAAACATTCTATGCTTTTAAAGGTATAGTTCGCAAAAAAAATCCTCTCAAAGATGAATATGTTGCTGAACTTTTTAAAGAAGTGGGCAAGAAACCTAAGTTAAAAGTTAAAAAAAGAGGCGGCGATACTGCTTTTATGTTTATGCTTGCAGATTGGCAGTTAGGAAAATCTGATCTAGGAGTAGAAGCTACTGTGAAAAGATTAGAGTTAGGTTTGACTTCTGCAGTTAAAAGAATAAAAGACCTAAGGAAATCTGGAGTAAAAATTAAATCAGTTTACTTAGTAGGAATGGGCGATCTTACAGAAAATTGCCACGGTTTTTATGATTCGCAACCTCACAACATAGAATTGTCGCTAAAAGAACAATATCATTTAGCTAGAAAATTAATTATGAGATGTGTAGATACATTCTTACCTTTAGTAGATGACATTGTTTTAGCTGGAGTACCAGGAAATCACGGTGAAATGTCACGCTCTGGGAAAGGAAATGTGACTACTTCACGCTTAGACAATAGTGATACTATGCATTTAGAAATATGTGGAGAGATAATGGCTCAAAATCCACGCTATAAAAAAGTAAAAGTAGACGTAGCAACAGATTTTCATCAAGTATTAGATATATACGGACAAAAAGTAGCTTTTACTCACGGACACATGACTGGTGGTGGCGGAGATCCTACTACTAAAATACTAAATTGGTGGAAAGGTCAAATGTTTGGCTTTTTACCGCCAGGAGAGAGCAATATTTTAATATCTGCTCACTATCACCATTTTCGCTCTCTACAACAAGGAGATAGAACTTGGTTTCAATGTCCAGCTATCGACAAAAGCCTTGATTTCACGGCAAGGACAGGTCTGTGGGCGCATCCTGGTGTCCTAACGCTAACTATAAGCAAAGATGGTTGGGATAATTTATCAATTTTATAATGTTTATAAACTGACACCATATATAGTGGTTTTGGAGGAAATATGGAAAATATAAAATCAGTAGCTGACGCTTTAGATTTATCTAAAGAAGTTTATAGTGCAGATGAAATGGAAAATACTGAAGTTGGAGAATTTATTAGTTCTGCTCCTTTAGAAGATTTAGTAGTTGCAAGACTACCCATATCTAGTGCGCAAGATGCTACAAAGAAAGTTAAGAGTTATGCTGACGTTTTTATTAGTAAAGATGTTTCAGAGAAAGGCTCTTATAAATTAGGAGATACAGTTTTTCATACTTCTAAATCATACAAGTATAAAGTTCCAGAACTACCTAATTTTTTTAGGTGGTTGTTAGAGGACATAACTGATGACCAAGTGCAGACATTGTGTGCAATTGTTGGTCCTACTTTTGTTCCTAAGTTAAGAGCTTTAGATGCAATAGCAGCTAAAAGAGGTCGTAGAACTGAAGTTATACGAGATACTTTCTTAGAGCGTAATTTTGCAGAGAATGCAAGTTTACAAATAATAAATTGTAATACTGCATCTGCTCCTAAGTGGGCTACAAGTATGGAAGAAGGAGATAGATATGTTAGATCTTAAAAATTTAGCTAAACCATTTGCTGGTTTAATTAAAGGTGCAGCACCAGGAAAGTTTGGCGACTATGTGGAGCATAGTGCCGTCACACAAAGATTGTTGTTGCATTGTGGTCCTTACGGACAAACTGTCGTACGAGAAATCTATGATGAACATAAAGAGTATGGTCATACATTGACTGGTGTTGTTTTACGTTTAACACTTACTATTGATGGTAAAGAAATAGTAATGGAGGAAAGCGGCTCAGTTGATAAACCATATAAATTAACAAATAAGAAAACAGGAGAAAGAATGAACAATGGCGAGAGATTAAAACTTGCTATATCTGATGCTCATAAGCGTTGCGCTATGAGAGTAGGTTTAGGTTTACACCTATGGGCACAAGATGATTACTTTCTCTACAACCAATTGGAGGTTAAAAATGGTGGAAGCCAAGAAAATAAGAATAGCTGAAGACGACCTGAAAGGTGCAGCTAAGTTCGATTTAGAAGCAGGAGATTACGAGGGTAAAATTCTTTCTGTGAAAGATCACTTAAGTGCATCTGACAACGAAGGTTGGGTTTGGGAAATTGAAGTAAAAGGCGTTACATTTAAAATGTGGACAATGTTTACTAAGAATTCCAAATGGAAAATGATAGAGGTTATGAAGGCTCTTAAGATAGAAGTATCTGAAGGAGACGTATCTTTTGACCCTAACGAATACATTGGTGCTTACATCGGTGTTGAGTTAGATAAGGAAGAAGATAGTGAATACCTAAACATTGTCAAAACCTTTCCAACAGTAGGCAAAACTAAAGTAGAAAATAAGGATGACATTCCTTTTTAATACAATATAATACACTTAACATAACTACTCTCTTTGTTATGTACGTAAAAGAATCCTGGACTAGCAATAGCTCAGGATTCTTTTTTTATTTCTTTTTAAAGCCGCCAGTTTTAGCTTTTTTCTTTAACTTTTTTGAACCATATTTAGGCATTATTTAGTCACCTGCTTTTTAGCGTAAGTTTTAATTACCGCTAAAGCAGCACCACCACCAGCTAATGCAGCTAACTGAAGTACTTCAGCATCTACACCAACTAGAGGAGCAACTGTTAACGCACCAATGAACGCTTCAATGAAGGTCCAGCTAGTTCTTTCAAGCATGTCTTTAAGTTCTTCTGACATATTTCTCCTTTTATTCTATTAATTTACTTAATTTTAACTTATTTTCTATCTGGTTTACACCATCTAGAATATTATCTATTTTTTCACAACCACAACAAGAAGTTCTCTCCTCCTTGTCTAACATTATTTTACTGTATTCTATTGTGACCTTTTCATTTTTAAGTATGGCTCCAGAAACTTTTCTATATAGTTTCTTGTACGCATCTGCGCTAGAGCCGACCATACCATTAAAATTGACATCTAAATCTTGTTGAGAATTTCCGACAATAAGACAACCTGAAGTGTGCTCGTCGGTGTTCCCCTGGTGTATTAAGATCCACTCAAATCCAGGAACATCTTGAAGCCAGAGCATACCTCTGTGAAACGTAGGATATTTTTTAGTATATCTTTCGTTAAAACCGCCAACTGTTCTTAATTTTATATCGTATTCTCCTTCAGGTATGCAAGTTTCATGCATAACTTTTGTTTCTTGATACTGATCTTCCAATGTAAAACATTCAAAAATACCATCAATAAACAAAAGACCATTCGTGGCATCTTTGCCTAGCTGAGTTCTAATAACTTGCAATTTCATTATTTACCTTTCCTTGTTGGACAATGCTCTGCGCATTGACAACAGAGTATTTCGCATGTACATTTATTATTTGCCATTTCTAAATCCCAAAGTTAATAACCAAACTACTAAAGTAATAACGGTTGCCAACCCTGTGACTTGTTGAGCACTTCCAGTCAAAGTCAAAGTTGCAATTACTAAACCAACCAAAGTCCAACTAAGGTTTAATGTTTCTTTTAATGCTTCAACAAACCATTTCCATAGTTTTTTAAACATTACCTCTCCTAAATACGAAAGCTGCCATAGTAGCTATTCTAGTCAAAATAACTGGCACTACAACTTCTTGTGCTTTTTCCTTCTGATCTTGTGTCATATCATCTCCTATGTTTGCAACAGTTATGTCACCTAAATTATTAAAATCTACGAAGGTCTCTATAGGATTTTCTATGAATGATTCATAAGATATTTCTGTAACAACATCAGCAAGTGTATAATTCTCTACTTCAGCGTTTTCTACGGCTCTTTCAACATATTCTTCTACTGCTTCAGCTATAACTTCATCATCTTTAACAGACTCAGCTATTATTTCTACATCCTCTGCTTCTACTTGAAGTACTTCAGCGACAACTTCTATTTGTTCTTCAGTAAGTTCTTCAATATCTTCTATAGCTTCTTCTACTACTGCTTGTATGATCTCCTGTGTTTCCTCTGTGACTTGGGATAGATTTTGCACACCAACATCATTAACTTCTTCTAGTACTTCAATGACTTCTTCAGTTTCAAGTTCTTCTACATATTCTTCAACGGCTTCTTCAAACTCTTCTTCAGTAAATTCTAATTCGGTGGAACTTTTAGGTATCTCGACGATTTCTTGTATTTGTTCAATTTCTTCTGCAATTTCTTCTTCTGTAAGTTCTGGCTCCTCCTCAACATCTTCCTGTATTGGCTCATCCAAAACTTCCTCGACATCTTCTTCAACTTCTTCATCTATAACTTCCTCTATAATTTCATCCTGTATTGGTATTTCCACCACGACTGTGGGTGCAATATCTTCCATATCAAATTCAATAACTTCAAACTCAATAGGTAGTTCTT
>Ga0208134_1002040_pt1 | contig 11124 bp, 9 predicted proteins | sample VirMetDEL_Mar_31_FD_184515 | JGI IMG/M metagenome (GOLD analysis project Ga0208134, IMG submission 184515) | Aqueous microbial communities from the Delaware River and Bay under freshwater to marine salinity gradient to study organic matter... | ecosystem: Environmental > Aquatic > Marine >... | reverse complement strand
AATAATACCCGACGTGCCTAACTGCTCAAGATTGAGGGTTGGGCCTTCCACGGATTAGAAGCGCAGGATGCCGTTCACGTTCCAATTCAGGTTCAGCGCACCACCGACAACACTGCGATTAGCGCCCAACTCACCCAGTGCAATGACGCGGGAGGTAGTGTCAACACCAGTGTCCTTGTAGATGATGATATAAAAGCCGTTTGTGAAGCCCGTTCCATCCAGTGCGACCGTGATGGGGTCACCGTCGAAGACCGCCAGGCCGCCAACAATAGCCATGCTTGGGGTCGTGATCGCCGGGCCTTTGGCTGAGTAGCTCGATCCAGTTGCCACTTCGTTCGCGTCAATTTCACTGATGAAGTTGTGGGTCACGTAGTCCGGGGTGTATGCGGATGTAACAATCATCACTCGAATGGTGTCGTTGTCGAAGTCAACGACATCGACGCCGTTATTTTGCTTGAGCTTGAACTGCTGGTAGATGGTGATATCGCCTTGTGCCATTTGTGGGCTCCATTTAAAGTAATTTAGAGCGAGCTAAGTGCTCGCCGGGTCGTAAATGATTCACTCATCGTAAAATGGGCAAATAAGATTGGATTATAAGTCATTGGTGACTTATTTTCCAGAGGAAAGATGTTGACCGGTCATATAGACCTCGCTCTCATCTCTGTAGTACCACTTGCCACCTGATACTGCGAAGTCCGTGACTGAGACATAATCAAAATTGGAGGCTTTTGTATGAGTATCGACATTACCCAGTGCGAAGCCATTGTGCCATCTCTCACCGTCACAGTAGCTCGCTCGGCGCATGTGTCCAGCCCCCAGTTGATGCCATTCATACCCACCGTAGATCGGTGAGAACATCGGCCAAACCTGATGCTTATGATGATGACCGTTAACGCCCGGAAGGCCCATATTTCGACCATGAGGGAAATGATGCGCCAGCATGGTGTCGTAATAGACCTTGTAGTTTCGTTGAATTTCTCTATTTTGCTCGGCCTTGGTGAACGCCGCCATATCTGCCATAGCGATATAGTTCATCTCAAACTCATCCAGTCCCAGCAACTTCGGGACGGTGAAGCCGTGCAGATCACTCAAGACGGCCTTCAGAGCCGGTGTAGCGTCCGCCATGTGTCGCATCAATCGATTCTCGTGGTTGCCCTCGATCAGATCAAACTGCGCGTTAGGGCATGCCTCACGCATGGGGCGCAGGATATTGTCATGAACGAATTTGATACGGCCGACCGCGTCCCACTCTCGAGGATCAACACCGTACTTCCCGAACTCAGCCAGGTCGAAGATGTCGCCCACGAATGAGATCACATCGGGTTGGACTCGCTTGGCGGTATCTATCAGCACTCGCAGGTAGAATCGATCGATTTCAATGTCGTGCAGATCAGAGCAGAACAGAACGGTTTTAAAACGTGTGCTGTTGTCGCGCACGTAGCTCTCTGCCCAGTCCTTGCGATCTACGTTGAGCTTTCGATAGTGATCGACACTGGCGTGCTTAGCGATGTTTCTTTCGAGCTTGTGCTGGTCTCGGGTCAGTGTGATGCCGGCCTGGCGTTTAAATTCGAGAAATGTTCCAAAGTAGCGGTTCCAGGTGGACTCTGATATGTCCGAGTGGATCCGAAAGTAGTTCCGGGAGATGACCTTGTCGGTGTCAATGTTCGCGATACGTTGCAATTCATTGCAGCAGTCTTCCGCGGTCCAGTCTTCGTGGAACTTTCGCTCGTCTTCAGACATGGGTATGTTGGCCCTGGAGACCAGAATGGGGACTTCTTCCCCTTTGATGTACTTGCGCCGAAGGATGCCGGCTTTATTCTTGACAGTTTGCTTGGAGATTCCCAGCTCGTCAGCGACATCGGCGAGAGAGGGGTAGTCGGTAGTGTTGTTGTAAACTTTTGCAAAGGCAGAATACGTTACTTCCATGAGTCACCAGTTTGTTTTTGATTTTTGTGAATCCAGTCGATCAGAGCGTCGTGTTTGGCTTTGAGTTGGTTGTATCGTGCGGCGCAGTCGATATGGGCTTCAATTTCGGCACGTTGGGTAATAGTGGAAGGGGCTCGGCTTTCTTCATCAGAAAATCCGGGGGTATCGGGCAATCCCTGTAGATCACCTGTTGCTCCAGGTCTACGCGATTGGTTGAGCAGGCGGACAGCGCCAACAGAATAATTAGGACTGCACTCGCTTTCGACGGGAACATAGACTTCTACCTGTTCAATAATGTATTTAGTGGTTTCGCGGATTTGGACTTCTTGCTCCGTGACCTGGCTTAGAATCTCTTGATCCAGTGCCCTTAGAGCCTCGCTCTGTGTAATTGCCAGCTTGACCGCCTCGTGTTGTCTGTCGAGAGCGTCCTGAAGCGCGTGTGCGCGATCCGCAGCTTCAAACTGTGACTTGACATACCAAGAGCCCCCGGCGCCCGCTAAGAACGCTACAAGCACTATCACAGCACCTCCCTTTCCTGGGATGAACTTCATCAGCTTACCGAGGGGTAAGAATCCAAGGATGGCAGTAAACACTATTTGGCTACGTTCAGAATTTCGGGGAGATAGTGGGTCTCACCGATGACTTTGGTCGCGGTTATGTTGACGCAGCGCAAATTTGGTCGCGGAAGATTGACGTGAACCCATCGACCGTATTCATTGATCAACTTGTCGTAACCGGCGTAGTCCACTCTTGTTGAAATGTATTGCGCCAGTTCGAAGGGTGAAAAGTGAGAGCAAGTGATGTCAGCCGCTAACCCATCCATGTGATATGACGTTTGCGAGCCCCTCATCTTAGGGTGCGAGTTCAACTTCAAACTGCGGAACCCAGAGCCAACGTACAGCTTGACGTTTACACCAAAGTGCTTAATCAAGTCACCCTTTAGTTCTTGAAGGAACCAGGCCATTTGAATGAGGTTTCTTACTTGTCGACCATTTGGGATATTCTCAATCGAATGCTGCTCCGCTATGTCGGAGCGAATCATTTCTTGGTAGGTAAAATTGGGAGGGAAATTCAAGGGCAACTCTCATAGTGGGTGAGTAGTTTCCTCGACGGTCTCTTGCGAAGAGTTTGGAAGATAGCGCATCCTTGCGCTGTTGTAAAGTCATTCGTGACTTACTTATTTCCTTTATTTTTCTCTGCCACCTCTGCGACATACTCATCAAGCAGAAATTGAGGCACCTCTGGCACCTCTGGTGCTTCCGTCCAGAAGTGATCGCGAAACTGTTGCTCAGTCCAATTCTCGGCATCCGGATCGGACTCCGGAGGTATTCTGTGGTTTAAGACAATGCCGTTGTCCCATTCCAAAATAACCGACCCTTGTACTTCGTCGACTCCGACTACTTTAAAACTACTTGGTGATTTCATTAATGTGTCTCTTTGGTTTTAAAAATTACCCAGTGGTGCCGTAAGTGGTTCCCTGGGTGATGATGTTGATTTTTGAATTGTTGATGACCCACCTACCTTTTGCGCCACCTGCGCCGCCACTAGAGGAGGCACCATTGCCGCCATTAGAGGCATTGCCGCCAGCGGCACCGTTCGCACCGCGACCACCACCGGCGCCACCGGCGCCAGCGTAACAAGACGTGGGGATACATTGTCCATACTCCGCATGGTTACCAAGTCCACCGCCACCACCGGCAGTTGTGCCGGCGGCTGTGCCAGCAGTACCAGCCTGTGAAAGACCGAGCGGGCCACTGGTTGAACCTTCAGCTCCGCCAGCGCCCGACTGAGCACCACCACCGCCACCACCGCCACCACAATATTGAGCATTGACCACGGCGCAAGATTGACCCGTCCAAACATAAACATTGCCAGAGGCTTGACCACCACCACCACCACCACCGCCACCAGCAGCGATTGTTCCGGTGTTCACCAAACTTAACTTTGCTGAGCTGTTGCTGCTGTGAACGAGAAGAGCGCTACCACCGGCACCACCGGCACCACCGGCAGCATTACTCGCGCTACCATTAGACCCCGCACCACCTGCACCACCCCTTGCTCTAATCGTTCCTGTGTTGAAGATTTGAACCTCATCCCAGGTTGATAAGTTGCCGGTTTGGAATGCGTAGTTTGAGGAGTTCGTGGCGGTGAATGTGCCGGTCAGCGTTACAATGATTGGCTTGGATTTTGATAGCGTCAGAAACCCAGCGTCGGACGACAAGACAAAATTCGACCCACCGTTGATCGTGATTTCCTGAACACCGCCCTGTCCAGAACCTATCATTATCATCTTGGGCGCGAACATTAGGCCATCCCCAACCCGCCAGGAAAGCCCAGCCAGGTGGCGCCACCATTCCGAGTAACGAAGGTCACAATATCTTTGCCGGTTGTCCATTCTGGCGTAGTGTTATCAGGCCAATCAATATTACCATTCCAAACCGGTGTGTATGTGCCCGCTTTGTTTAACTCCAGTATGAAGCTTGTTACTCGACCACTGGCCGCCATACCTGAGAATGTGAATGTGGGGACGCTCGTTAGCGTGGACGTGTAGAAGTACGTTGCGTTGGCCGTGTTTATGGTAATAGCCCCGCCCGCACCGACCGAGTCAGCGTCCTCGCTATAACCCGCGTACAGCGCCAACTCACCATTGAACTGATTGCGCGCTGTCCACGTTTGAGCAGTGGCTAAGCGACCGAAGACCGCAAGGGCTTGGCCGCTGAGTTGCGTTGCGTTGATGCCGAGTGCGTCGATCTCCGATTTCGTCTGATCGTTCTTAGCGTTTTCCTCTATACCAGTCAGCTTGGTCGACATCGTGCTTGTGAAGGCCGCGGTGATCGCATCCAGCGTCGCCTTGTTGGAGTGAGAGTGCCTGGCCGCTGTATTGGCCGCCACGTTTGTGTTGCCAGTGATCGCTGTCTGTAGATCGGATATCGTTGATGACAACTGAGAGCCTGTGTGGTTCGCTCGAGCCAGCAAATAGGATACCGATCGAGTGCCGACTGTGGCGACATCGATGGCGTACTGAGTCGCCAGGGCCACCCACGCGCTTCCGCTCCAGTTTTCCCAGTTCTTGTTCGTGTCGTTCCAGCGCTTGGCGTCAGTTGGCACATTTGTACCAGCGTCCGCCTGAAACCAGGTCGCTATGTCCTCGAGCCTGGACTTAAGAAGTGCCGGCCAGGTGGCGTAGTTGTCTGTCGAGATGGGTTTATCAAAATCTGCCATGTTTATCGTCCTCGTGCATTCCAGGAAAAGTCGCCGGTTACTCTTGCGCCGGCTGAATTAAATAGTAAAACCTTAAAACTTGTGGGTTCCGGGATATCTACGAAATCGTAAATAGCAGTCACCGGTGACGTACCTTTTGGGCTAACAACAATGCTCGATACGTCAATGAAATCTTTAGTGAAAAGAACCGTTGTGCCGCCAGAATCGGTAGAGAGCGCTGTACCCTTCCCTGAATCAGATTTTTCCTTTACATCGATGACCACACTCAGGTCTTTCACGCGAAGTAAGTCCGCGTCGGCGGGTGCGGTAACATCGAGTGTTATTTTAACATATCGGAAACTACTCGCGAACACTTTGTAAGCACCAACGAACGGGGTATATGTTGATCCGTCGGTTGATATCGCGATTGTTGGGGTTAGCGTTGGGGTGCCACCTAATACATCAACACCAACATTCAGCGTGATACTCAGGTTGGTCAGAAGCGTCCCATAATCTATAACTCTCTCGTACTGTGCTGATGTCAAAGAGGGTTGAATGTAGATAGGCAATCCTGCGTCTATCTGATCTTGAGGAGAAGCCCAAGGTCCATTGTTGGTAATAAAGTGCTCTGACCAAGTTTCCGTTAGGTCGACCGGCATCAACATGAAGCCTTCACCATCTACCAATATGTTTGTTTTGGTGGGTGACCCGGTGATAAAGTCATCAATGTATTGGGCGAACAGGATATAGTCGGGTGGCTCCGATACCAGCACGGTGACGCTACTGTGCGTCCCTTCGTTTCCGGCGGAATCCACCGCTGTGATCCAATACGTGTAGTCGTCCGATACGCTTTCAAAAATCGTAGCGAACAGAGAGTCTGATGTCCCTATGATTTCGGCCGTCACATACGAATCACCCTTGCGCAGCTCAGAGTGAATAATGGGTAGAGTTCCCGCGCTCGTTGTCCAGCGCAACAATACGTTGTTGTCGATAACCTGCGGCAAGATTATGTTGGAGCCCGGCCCTTCTATCAGAGCGTCGGTGCTGCTCGATGCCCCGTAAGTGGACACGTCATCCTGAACAGACGACAAATCCAGTGCAGCAATCCAAAACTTTCTTGTACCAACCCAGTCCACCTTGACCGTATAGGTCTTGGCGTCGGTGATTGTCAACTGAGTGGCGGAGGCGTAGTCTGTGCCACCGTATCGTATGTCGTAGCTGAGAATGGGCAGTGTCGCTGATGGCAGTGTCCAGGCAAGCTTCAGGTTCTCACCAATGACCTCAGAAGTAAGAACCGGTGCACCTGGCAAAAGCACTTCGGCATCTATTGACCCGGCGACACCAACATTGCCATGAACGTCGACTGCGGCGATCCAGTATGTTCGCACACCTCTCCAGTCTGCTTTTTCCTGAAACTTATCGGTGCTGACTTGAGCGACCTGGATTCCGGTTTCGAAGTCTACTCCGTAGTGTAGGTCAAAATGATCGATCGCAAAGGTTCCAGGTGACGCTGTCCAGGTTAAGACCGCACTGCCGCGTATGAATTCGTTGAATATAGAAGGAGTGCCGGGTGCATCTACGTTAACCGACACGACGGTGGGCACCAGTGATTCATTCTGTGTGGTGTCGATTGCAATAACTGAGAATGGATTTACACCAGTCACAAGACCAGTCAGGGTGAATTCGGTCGCGTCAGAATATGCGAGGTGCGTATCTACGACACCCTCGGCCTTGACCGTTATTCGATCAAGCAAGATATTCTCGCCCGCCCCGGCCTGGATGCCGACATAGTCTGAGTTGCCCGCACCAGCGGCAACGGCATAAGTGAAGGAGTATTCCACCCATTCGTCGGTCGGGGTGAAGCTCTGCCAGGTTGAGTTACCCACCTCATTTGTAGAGTAAGCCATCTCGAACTCCGTTGCGCCAGAGTCGGTCTTCACAAATGCAGATACGACAACCACCGTATCGTGAAATAAGGTGGCGATTTCCGTTGGTATTTCGACATAAACACCACCCGCAAAGCCTCCTGCGTCGCCGGTATCCTTTGATACTGTGCTAATGCGGCCCGCGGATAACCCTCGATAGACATCGCCTTGCTCCAGTGTCAGATAGCTTTCGCCGGTGTCGTATGCACCGTCTTGCCAGTTGTCATATTCGAACGACTCAAAGCCATTACTCCAAAAGGAGTTAAGGCGCTTGATTTGATAGTGACGAAGGTCGATGTCGGGCACGGGGTCCCAATACAGCGTGACATTTTCGCCCTCTACTTTGTAGTTGAGCGCAGGTATGTTCTCCGGCGGCTTCGCTTTGCCAAGGACGGTGTACTCCAGGGACGGCGCTGATGAGTACGGCGCTCGCAGGCCAATGGAGTTTATCCCGACGATGACGACCTCAAGTTCATCAGCCTCGTTAGCGTAGAATTCGAAACTCTCGTAACCCTCACCAATCTTACTGTGATCGCCGCCGTTGGTCGCCACGTAAACGTCTGCTTTGGTGTATGAGTCACCGTAAGAGGGCGGCGTCCATCCAACCACTACGCGAACCTTGATTGTGCCCGAATGAATGGCGAGAGCTTCGTCCATTGTGATGTCGGTTACTTGCGAAACCCTACCCGCTGTGGAGTAGTTAGGTGTCGGCACGACATCCGGATTGTCATCATACAGGGACTCATTGTATTCAATGGCGCCTATCGTTCTTGTGTACTGACCTTCGCCGGTGATCGATCTCACGCGAAACGGCTTTTTAACCTTCGTTGTCTCGCCGAAAAGCCAATTTTGATACTGAGCGGGTGGAGACGAGAATGCGCTCGATACAACTATGCTGCTGACTGTCTCTGTCTGCGTCACTGCAACGTCCGACTCTTCAATGCAGTCTGTACAATAAAGTTCGAATGAGTCGCTTACGTTGACGAGAGCTGCGTCTGACGATGAAACCTCGACGTAAGTCAAGTTCCCCGACGGGGCGTAGCTCACAACCTCGAGGTCAAGAGTTCCATTGATCATGATTCTGCTGATATCTTCAGAGCGCGAGATGGAGTTGAATTGCAAAATGCTGCCGGATTTCCCCGATATAGCTCCTGCGCCCACTACGATGGATGGGTAAACTACCAGAAACTTGTAGGACTTTGCCACGTCGATATCGACCGTTCTGTCCAGGTTGATATAGTTCGAAGAGCTTCCAACCTCTATCTTTCCTGAGTAACCCCATTCTGGCATGTCGTGTTGAACATAAATAACATCACCTACCGTACAAGCGATTGCTTCTATTGCGGCGTCAAACTTCACAGTTTGATTGATGTATTTGTTGGAGTTCAATATGAAGACCGCCTCATCGAACACCTTTTGCGCGTTTGTCAGGCCATAAGCCTGTGCGCTGAATTCTCTTGAAGGTAAACCTTTCGCGTGAGCCACCTCGTCATAGACGCGAAGGGTGTGAGACTTATACTTATCATCCTCGTCGTAGTAGGTTAGATCAATGACGTTTGCTCGATCTTGAGCTGGTATCCAGGTATTCGCGAACGACCCTTTGAGGATATTCGCCACACTGAACAACATCGTCGGCGAAGTGACATTCTCCACGACGACTGAGAACTTGGATCCGATCGGCACGATCTGAGCATGTCCCGCTCTGAAGATCATCTTTGACGCATCCCAGAGGTTCATGCTGGTTCCATCTATTACCCCGTTGAACTCACGACCCTTCGCGGTACATTCGTCAGCCCACTGTTTCCAGGCTATAAGATCCAATCTTGACTCATCGAGCCCACCACCGTAACGGCCGTTCGTCAAGGCATCCCAGGCGATCCAGGCCGGGTTGTTGTTCTCAATGGGCGCCGACCAGGAGCTGCCGTCGTATGTCTTGATCTTAACGCCATGATTAAGATAGGTAGCTCTCGGTAGCCCGCTGATGGAGTCATCAATGTCTATGCCGATACCGACCAGCGCTGTGTATCGGTAGTTGATGTCGTTCGTCAGGATCTCGACTATATCGGATACGACACAGGAGTCGTTTATTTGAATATCGCTGGTTTGCTCTGCCGTGGTTCTTCGAACTCTTATGTCCCAAATCTGGTTGTCCAGTAGCGGCGATGTAAATGACCGGCGAACGGCTGAAGTTGATTTCGCGCTGATTGTTGGACTCGAGCCTATTGAGCTCCAGGCGTCAGCGGATCCAGAAATTCTGTATTGAATTTCAAAGGTGACAGCGTAACTGAGCCAGTCACCATCGTCCTTTATTTTGACCAGGCCGGCTGGAAATACAATATCGACCCTGAACTTATCCACTGTTCCGTCTGTGGTGTGATTGATCCAGGTTACATTGTCAACAGGCAGGCTTAAGTTCTGAGGGGTGAGAGTGTCATCGAACCAATCAATAAATTCCTGATCACTGGTGCCGTATCTCAGTTGCGACTCTGCGGAGCCATACAAGTTGAGGTTCTGATCGTTGATCTCAATATCGGTTATGTCGGCTACCTCACCCTCACCTGCGTTGAAAAGCAAATACATTCTCTGGACATCAGGTACGTCTGGACTTATTGATGGGAAGTTTTTGACATAAGCGTTGATCAGATTGCCACCCATACGAAACTTTCCGTAGCATATTGGGACGGGCACTTCTTCTGCTGAGATGTTCTTCGGCCCATCTAGGCCATAGGTCGACAGCGTATCGTTGTCCGCCAGATTCGTACCGGTGTCCGCTGTCGGAAGGGGCATCAGTGCGTTCACAACAAGCCCGGAGCCGATAGTCAGCGCCGCTGTCTCCAGCAAGCCCAACTCCAGTCCAGCAATGTAGCCAGAGGCGACAATCATCACCAGCGCTCTCATTATGGACTTATTGTCATCACCGCCGTGCACTGCGGGGAACGCAACGATGCAGTCGCCTGGCATTGGAATGTCAGTGTCGTTATCAAGCACACGACCGTTGATTGAGATTACATAGTCGCCATCTAGGTGAGATATATATTCACTAATGGGTTGCCCGGCGACGGCCGTCAGCTCACAGGTTTCTCTGTGGCGCGGATCGAACGGGTTCTCAACGGTGATTAAATTAATGACTTCAAGCATACTCGTAGACCCCAATCAGTCTTTGCTTCCAAGAGGAGAATCTTTCGCGAACGACACCGGCTGACTTCTCCCATGTGTGAATAAATCTATCTTCACCCTCGTAGTAGCCAACATGAAACGCTCCGGGGATTCTGAACAGTAGAATTCCGCCTGGCTTTAGGTCGATCTCTGTCCACAAAGGTATGTTCGCAGTGAAAGCCTGAAGTCTCTTTTCATTGTCGGTAGACGATATTTGATCTGGTATGGTGATGCCGTCGTCTTGCAGTATTTGCTTAACCAGACCGAGGCAGTCGAACCCATTCATGTCCCGCCCATTCCACTTGAAGGGCGCACCGATATACTTATCGTTTCTACGCATATCTGACATTCGAAGCGTTAATACCGGGGAAGCCTCCGAAGTTAGGCGTGTTGTTGTGATACTGACAGCCGTTGGGGCCATCTAGTGACAGGTCGCAACTAGGCAATGGGCCAGCGTACCCGCACTCAGCGCCGGCGTATCTCCAACTGCAACGATCTTTGAATTGCTTTCTCTTGGGAAACTGGTGGGTCAGAATGTTCTCTGCACCCAGTGACCACTCGACAACATAGTTGGAGGTGGTGGCAGTGATGACATCGAAATACTCGATGTTGTCCGGGGCTTGAGTTAGGTTGCCCGCGTTAACCACGAACACTGTAATGTGAGAGCCCAGCCCGCCACCGTACTCCTGTAGCAACCCTTGTATGGAGTTTTGATAATCAGTGATGCTGATGGAGACATTGGGTGTTTCCCCCGCCTCTGCGCCGAACTTGAACTCAAATGAAGATTTGACGTAGGTGTTCGAGTTATAAACCACGTCCTCATTGTTTCTGGCTAAGTGAATGGTTTGATTAACCAAGCCCGTAGCCGGGTCAATGATTTCAACGTCCAGTAGAATGACGAACGGAGTATTTGAGT
>Ga0208134_1002039_pt1 | contig 11125 bp, 13 predicted proteins | sample VirMetDEL_Mar_31_FD_184515 | JGI IMG/M metagenome (GOLD analysis project Ga0208134, IMG submission 184515) | Aqueous microbial communities from the Delaware River and Bay under freshwater to marine salinity gradient to study organic matter... | ecosystem: Environmental > Aquatic > Marine >... | reverse complement strand
GCAACAGAATATGATTCTACTGCTATACCAACAATTTCAAATATAAGTGGAGCAACAAATACTTTTGGTTCAACTACTTACTATGCTCATGAAGTAGGTAATAATGAAATAGCTTTGGATGGAACAGAGACAGCTATATCAGCATATATACAATCAGGAGATTTTGATTTACCTATAGAAGGTGATGGTCAATATATGTTAAGACTAAGTAGATTCTTACCTGATTTTAAAAATCTTCAAGGTAATGCAATAGTAACTATATTCTTAAAAAATTTTCCAATTGATTCAGGTGCATCTTCACAACTTGGTCCTTTTACTATAAATTCTTCTACAGAAAAAATTGATACTAGAGCTAGAGGAAGACTTGCAAATATTAAAATACAAAACACCGCAGTAGATGAGACTTGGAGATTTGGTACATTTAGAGCAGACGTTAACCCTGATGGAAGAAGATAATGGCTAAGATAAACGTATATGTTCCTGAACCCCCTAAAGAATATACTGAAGAAGGATTTAGACAAATTAACCAAGCTCTGGCTACTGTTGAAAACCAACTAAATACTTCTTATCAACAAGACTTGAAAAACGAACAAGATTCGTTTAATTACTTTATGCAATGACAATAAGATATAAAAGCGAAACATTTGATTTAACTACAACTAATGTGACTACTATTTTAACCTGTCCATCAGACGCAACTATTATTGGTAAGTCCTTACAAATTGCTCATCAAGCTGGAGGAAATATTAACGTAGATGTATTTTTACAAAAATCTGGAGGATCAGATGTGGACATCGCTCATCAAAGTTTATCAGCAGGTTTTGATAATTTTATAAAATCTAGTTTAAATATGGAAGCAAATGATATTCTTAAAGTTCAAGCCGATACAGCAAATGAAATTACAGGATCTATTAGTTATGCTTTGATAGATCGTTCACAGGAAAATGGCTAGGAAATTTAAAGACTTTGTTGAAAGAGATAAGCCTAGGAAAAGACCTAGAAGACACTGTAAGAGCCCTAACAAAAAAAAGAAGTTGCAGAACAACAAAAAATACAATAGACAAGGACGGAGACAGAAATGAGTGATATAATTAAAATACCAGCAGAAGCAAAAGAAATTATTAAACACAAAAGGACTGGTAAAGTTTATGCTAGTAAAGATGATTTTAATGCTGATGTTGATGATCCCAATACTGACACTACTGTGGATGATTTTAGACAAGACCTCGAAATTAAAGTTACTAAAGTTACTATGGGAGCTGCCACAAAAAAATAATGCAACCTCGAGGCGCAACCGAAATTCAAATGGAGATGCTTTATAAGCATGTCTCTAAAGATATTTTAGATCAAATACAGATATGCACATCCATACCAGGTAAAGTTCCAATAGATCCTACTAAGATAAATATTCTTTGGCAAAAAAATTCTTGGGATCAAAATAATCTTCAACCTTTTTTTAGAGATAAGACAAGGCATAATGAGTATGATTGGTATGTATTTAATAGTCATTGGAATTATGAAAAGTTTAGATACTTTTTTGATATACCTACAGAAAGATCTGTTGTTATTAAAAATGGAATAGATAAATTTCCACAAAGAAAAATATATAAGAAGGGTGATCCAATAAAACTTATACATCACTGTACTCCGTGGAGAGGATTAAATGTAGTTCTTAGAGCAATGCAAGAAATTAAAAACCCTAATATTGTAATGGATATATATAGTTCATCGCAAGTCTATGGAGATGAATTTAAAAAACATAATGATGATCAGTTTAAACCTTTATATGAACAAGCAGAAAAATTACCTAATGTAAATTATATTGGATACAAACCAAATGAATATATTTTAGAAAAAATGCCAAGCTATGATATGTTTGTATACCCATCTATATTTGAAGAAACTTCATGTGCTTCAGCTTTAGAAGCATTAGCTTCTGGAGTTCATGTTATTACCAATAACTTTGGAGCGTTATACGAAACATGTGCTGAGTGGCCTGTATATGTAAATTACTCTAATAATTATGAGAGTATGGCCATAGCGACCGGTAATGCTATTGAAGTTGCAGCAAGTTATCTACATGAAGATTTTATACAAGATCATTTAGAAGAACAACAAAAGTTTTATAAAAGATTTTATAGTTGGAAGAAAAAAGGAATGGAATGGACAAGCTTTTTGAAAGGAGCCATTAGTGAAAGAAACAATAAATAAAGATACTTACCAAACTTTAAAAGAATTAAAAATAGACTCAAAACCATTTGACAAATCAATCACCCCTTTGTGGAAAAATAATACAAGTGGTGATACAAAACCCTACTCTATTTTTGTAGCAACTCCTGTACATAGTGAGTGTTCAATTCATTACACTCAAGCATTATTAGAATTACAAAAACTAACCTTTAAAAAAAATATACAAATTACATTTCAATTAATGAAGTCTTCTTTAGTAACTCAAGGAAGAAATTTATGTGTGTCAGGATTTATCGAATCTAATTTTACTCACATGTTATTTATTGATTCAGATATTTATTTTCATGCAGAATCTATTATTAAAATGATTGAAAAAGATAAAGATATTATATCAATTCCTTATCCCCTTAAAACAATGATGTGGGACAAAGCAATGGATAATATTAAAAATAATAAAATTAAAACAATGAATGATCTTAAAAAATCCTTTAATACTTATCCTATTAGAGTAGAGGATGATAAGGATATAAAGTTAGATAAGGGGGTTATGGAAGTAACTCATAGTCCAACGGGATGCATGTTAATTAAAAGATCAGTCATAGATAAAATGATTAAAGCTTATCCAGAAAAAGCTATCGTACAAAAGACCGTTATTAATGGGGAATATATTAATAAGCCAAATATGTGGAATTTTTTTGACACGATTCACGACCCTGAGACCAAGACTTACCTAGGAGAGGACTTCTCTTTCTGTAAGCTATGGAAGGATATAGGAGGCAAATGTTATGCCTATATTGGTGATACTATTGTACATATAGGTGAGCATCAGTATGAGGGACGGTTTGCTGATGAGTTGAAACCAAGCGAGTAAAATGGTAATATTGTCTATAATTAATTAATTAGACTATGGATCCATTTACAATAGCACTAGCCACTTTTGGCGTACAAAAACTTCGAGGTAAATCAACAAAGAGAGCATTGAGAGATGCAGCTCTATTAGGTGGCGGAGCATACGCTTTTGGGGCGGCTGCAGGAGCAGGCAGTATTCCAGGTGTTACAGCAGGACAAGGTTTTTTAGGCAACATTGGACAAGGATCTGCATTCAGTGGTCTTAAAGGTATCCTTGGACAAAAAGCAATGACCCAAGAAGCTGCTAAAACAGCTTTAGGAGAAGGTGCTACTAAAACTCAAATAGCAGAAGCTATGAAAGGTTCTGGAATTTTAGGAATGGATACAGGAACTAAATTAGTTACTGCATCAACACTACTTCCATTGTTAGCTGGTGGTGATGAGGATGACGGTAAAATAAAAGGCTATGACCCAGAAGATTATAAAAAAGCATATGAAGAGCAATCTGGAAAACTAGAAGGTGCTTTTGTTCCAGCAACAAATACACAACCTTCAATGGATGAAACAATTAGATCAGATATGTTTTATGCAAACCAAGGTGGACTAGCAACAGTTATACCAAAATTTAATAAAGGTGGTGTTAACTATCTACCATCTAAAACAGACCACAATGAAAACGATTATAATAATTATGTAAGAGCTGAAGGTTATGTAGAAGATGGCTCAGGTAATGGTGATAAGGATGAAGATACTATGTTAGCTCAATTAGCTGACGGAGAGTTTGTATCACGTGCTGATGCAGTATTAGGTGCTGGTATATTATCTGGTGGAGATCCTAAAAGTTATAAAAGCATGAGAAAAGCTGGTGCAGATTTTTTCTACGATCAACAAAAAAAATTAAAAAGAATTTACGATTTAGTTAATGACAACAAATCTGATACAATTCAGTAAAGAGGAGATTGATAAAGTATGGCCTTTAGCAAAAGAATTAGTGCACAAAGCTTGTATCAGAGCAGGAGGATTTACAAGTGAAGAGCATATTAAAGAACATTGTAAACAAGGTACAATGCAGCTTTGGTTGGCTGTTACAGATACTAATGAAATTTTATGTGTGGGTGTTACTGAAATTAGAGACTACCCTAATTACAAAGTTTGTGATGCTAAAATCGTCACTGGTAAAAGGTATAAAGAATGGTTTGATCAAATTGATAAAGTGGCTGAATGGGCTAAAGAACAAGGTTGTAAAAAAATGGAAATCTTTTCAAGGCCAGGTTATGTCCCTTTATTTAAACAAAAAGGATATGTGGCAACACATGTTCAAGTAGAAAAAGACTTATGATAAATATTAAAAAATTAAATATAAAAGAAAAGATAAAACTATTTACAGAGTTATATAAAGATATAGCAGGTAAAGGTATTGGTGGAGATACTGAACTTGCACATATAAATAAATTTGAATCAACACTTTTAAAAAGCGTTGGTGGTCAAGGAAGCATTAATCCTACTACAGGATTAAAACAATATCTTGGTGGTGGTGGAGGAGGCGGAGGTGGCTCCGGTACACAAACTACAATTGCAAGAGAAGCACCAGAAGTTGAGGCTAGAAAATTAGCACTTTATGATCAAGCAGCAGGTTTAGCTTCACAACCTGTATCTATTCCTGGTATTCAAGTTGCAGGTCTTTCTCCTTTAGAACAAGCAGGTATTACTCAAGCAGGTCAAACAGGTGTTGGCGCAGGAACAGTTGGAGCAGGTATTGGTTCAGTAGCAACAGGAATGCAAAACCCAAACATAGGACAATTTTTAAATCCTTATCAACAATATGTTACAAATGAAATTGGTAGACAAGGACAGATAGCACAAAATCAATTAAGTGCTTCAGCTATTGATGCAGGAGCTTTTGGTGGTGGCAGACAAGGAGTTCAACAAGCAGAATTACAAAACAGAACTTTACAAGCTATGGGTCAAGCACAGGCACAAGGTTTTCAAACTGCATTACAAGCAGCACAAACTCAAAGACAACAACAACTTGCAGGTGGACAAATGTTAGGTCAATTAGGTGCACAACAACAAGCTATGAGTCTTGCAGATATTAATGCACAGATGCAAGCAGGTGCAGTACAAAGAGGTATTGGCCAAAGAGCATTAGACGCTCAAAGAGCAACAGAATTACAAAGAGCATACGAACCTTATCAAAGAGTAGAGTTTATGAAAGGTATTATGACTAACTTACCTACTACACAGAGTAGTATTACAGCAACCACGTCTCCCGGCTCTAATCCATTAGCACAAGCAGCAGGTGCTGGACTAGGTGCATATGCTACGTATAATATGATGCAACCGAAATAATTATGGATAAAGTATTAACTCGTAAAATGTTTAAGGATAGATACTTCAAGTCTTTAAAGCCTGTTGTAAAACATTTTAATGAAGGTGGTTTAGGATCACTTACTTCAAGAGAAAAAGCTATTTATGCTGCAACTTTAGCGGGACCATTATTACAAGCTAAAGGATCTGGTATTGGTCCTGCATTAAGTGCTTTAGGAGAAGGGGTATCACAACTACCAGCTACAATGATTAGCCTTGATAAATTAAGAGCTGAAAAAAACAAACCTAAGAAAAGTATTAGAGCTGCAACTGCAGAAGAAAAAGTACAATTAGGTTATAACAAAGCAGATAGATTAATTGTAAATGTAGAGGGTGATACTGTTACAGGTATTGCAGATAAGCCTACTGCAGGTGAAAGAGAGAAAGCTGCAGATAGATCAGCTACTTTAAAACAAGCAGATAAAATTTTAAAATACACTGAACAGATAGATACAGGCCCAATTGCAGGAAGATACGCAAAAGTTAAAGCAGCATTAAACCTAGATCCAAGAGCTGCACAGTTCAATGTAACAATTGAAGAATTTAAAAAGAGTGCGATTAAAGCACTAAGGGGTGCACAGGTTGGTCCTTTAGAGGAAGCAAGTTTCAATGCACTACTACCCACTATCACAGATAACGATGATAACATTAGAGCTAAGGTAAATGTTATGAAAGAAAAACTTATGGAAATAGATCAAAGATTAGGTAGTGATGGTACCGTTACAGATCCTGGTAATCTAAGTAGCTATGCCGATGCGTTCCAAAAATTTGGTATCAATGTAAACCCTGAAGAATTATCATACGATCCTAAATTAGATATGTATGATTTTACAGGTGACAACTTAGTGTTGGTAGAATAATGGGAAAAATTAATGTTAGAGGATTAGGTGTTGTTGAGATAGAGGGCGATAAGCCTACACAACAAGAAGCCGATGATATAAAAAAAGCACTAACTACTTTAAATGTAGATGGAATATCAAATGCAGTAGGAGATGAAGAAGCACAAAAATATTCAGAAGGATCTAGCTTTGGTAGAATTTTAACTGAAGTAGGAGGTTCTATTTTAGGATCAATAGCTGGAGGAGGTTTTACTTTACCAGGTCTTGTAAGACAGGTTGGTATGAGAAGTATGCCTTTTATAAAAGCACTAGCTAAAGCATCTGCAGCGTCAGGTGCAGGGGGTGGAGCCGGTGCAGTAGTTGCACAAACATTTGACCCTAAAGAAGATATTGTAAAAGAAGTTGTAAGAGCTGCAGGAGAAGGAGCATTAGGTGAAGCTGTGGGTGCACCATTAGCAATTAAAGCTGCGCCAATCATTGGAAAAATAATAAGTAAGCCAAGACAATTTGCAGAAGTATTACAAGGATCTGAAATAGCTGAACAAGGTTTAAAAAATAAATCATATGAAATTTTATATGGAAAAGAAACTGCAGAAAATCTATCAAAATTAAGTCCTGCTAATCAAGCTAAAGCTATTAAAGATATGGTGCCAGATGATGAGATTATAAAAAAATATATGAAGGATAGAAAGATAAATCCTGATGAATTTGAAACACTTAAACGATCTGCAATAGAAGCACAAAAAGGATTAACTCCTGCTTTTAAAACTAATAATCAAGGTATTAATATTGCAGAAACAATTATATCTAAATCTATTTTAGGGGGTGCAGCATATGGTTCTAGATATAGAGCACTTAAAGATATAGGTGATAAAGTTGCTTATGATACTGTACAAGAATTAACAGAAGGTAGTTTAGCTAGAAATAAATCTGAAGTTGGAACTATGTTTCTAAATATGTTTAACAATGCAGATCAATTATTTAGAACTGCATCAGATTCAATGTACCAAAAAGTTGATGATCTACTAGGTGCAGCTAAAACAAAACCAGCATTAAGTATTTTTCAAAAAGTAGGGACTAGAAATAGTTTAAGTGAAACTGTAGCTAAACTTCAAGAAAATATAAGCCAAGGATTAGGATCTGGAAGAAGAAATCCAATAAGAGAAACTATAGATGACCTAGCAAATGATCTAGATAAATTTGCTGACCCGACTGCAGGAAACGGTTTGGTATCTTACAAACAATTAGCAAAGATTAGATCTGATGTAGCCGCTCAAAAACAAATATTAAAAACTCAAGGTGTACCTAAAGATGAATTATTTCAAGTAGATAATATAATTAAAACTATGGATGACATGATGTCTCCAGACTACCTAAGAAAGTCTGGTTTGAATCCTAAAGCTGCAGAAGCTTTAGAAGCTGCAAAAGAATTTTACGAGCAGGGTATGAATGTATTTGCAAGAGGTACAACTGTTGCAATATTAGCTAAAGCTGCAAATGCAACTGCAGATTTAGGAACAGTGTTTTCAAGAATTACTGATGGAGAGAAAACAGATTTACTAAGAAGAGTTTTAAGTGACATTGAATCACTTCCACAACTAACAAAAAACCCTGCGTTTAAAGAAGCTATTGGAAATGCTATTACACCAGCACAAGCTAAAACTTTAAAAGATAGTTTAAGAGGACACTATCTACAAAATATGTTAGCTAAATCATTTACAGAAGATGTTCAGTTTGGTGGTTTTTATAACATTAGAAAATTTACTTCAGCTCTTGATAATAATAGAGAAACTTTAGAATTATTATTCAAAGATAAAAGTGATTTAATTAAATTAGATAATTTAAAAACTACTCTTGGTTTTGCACAAGGTAGAATATCGGACATAAGTGGTGTACCTGGTGGAGTGCTTATTCAGCTAAAACAAGCTGGTGCTGCAGGTCAGGTATTACAATGGGGTGGAGGATTACTTTCACCTGCTAACGTTGCAGTTGGGGGTGCCGCAGCAATGGGTGGTATTGTTCCTGCATTAGGTGTAATCATCGCACCTAAGTATATTGGTAAAGCAATGCTAGATCCTAAGTTTCAAGAGTTGGCATTTAAAACTACAATTAAAGAAGTAGCTGAAAAAAATAACACACCAAAAAGAATGCAATCACTTTATAACCAAATGCTTGGACGATTAGTTACATTAGGAATTATACCAGAAGCAGAAGCAAAAGATGTTAAAGATGGACTACAAAATTATTTAGATGCAGTAGAACAGAAAAAAGAATCAAGTGCAGTACCACTACCAAATGTACAACCAAGTGACTTTCCTGTAATACCTCAAGGGAATACAGCTCAAGCACCAAGTGGATCTAATACTCAAATGGCTCAAGCACTAAACCTTTTTAATAAGGGAGGGATAGTCAGTGCCAAGAAAAGCTTCTAATAAAGATATACTCGCTCATCAAAGAATGGATGACCATGAGAAGTTATGTAGAATTATGCAAGAAAATACTAATAAACAAATTAAAGAATTACATACAGATATACATAGAATTGAAAAGATTCTTATATCTTCTACTGCATTTTTAATGACATCAATGATAGGAATAATTGTTGCCCTTGTATTTAAAATAAACTAAAAGACCTTGTGCGTCTTGTTAGAGAAAATAATTCATTTAGTATTACCGACTTAAAACTCGAAAAGAAATACGACTATCAAAAGTATACCCGAGACAATGACCTCGGCTCACGGCACTATAATGTTGGAGATAAAAAAATCCCATCGGTTACAACTATATTATCAGCTACACAATCAGAAGATAAGAAGGCAGGCTTAGATGCTTGGAGAGAAAGAGTTGGTTATCAAGAAGCGCAACGAATAACTAATCAAGCTGCAACTCGAGGAACTGAGATGCACTATGTACTTGAGAATTATATTGATGGTAGAGGTTACATTAATCTATCACCAGAGGGTGCCTTACCACGACTCATGGCTCACGAAATTGTAGAGAACTTAGGTAAGCTAAAAGAAGTATGGGGTAATGAAGTTAGTCTTGCATATGAAGATAGATGGGCAGGTGCAACAGATGTAGTTGGTTTATATGATGATCAACCTACTATCATTGACTTCAAACAATCAAACAAATTAAAAAGAGAAGAGTATGTTGAAGATTACTATTATCAAATTAGTGCATACTCATTAGCACATAAGAAACAATATGGTCCCATAACACAAGGACTTATCTGTGTTTGTACTAAAGATAAAGTTTATCAAGAATTTAAAATGAATGAACAAAAATTAAAAGAGTATGAAGAGAAATGGTTAGAAAGAGTTGATAACTACCATAAGACTAAAGCCACTTCTGAACCTGTTCCCCAAGAGTCTTAGCAGATAATTCAATTTTGTTCTCAAGATTGTGTAATACCATTTGATCAATAGTGTCTCTACAAATTATATCGATATAAGTTACTTGAGACTTCTGTCCTATTCTATGAGCCCTGTCTTCACTTTGTTGTCTGACTTCTAGATTATATGAATTACTAAAATAGATAACATACTTAGCAGCAGTTAATGTTAAACCATAACCACCTACTGTTGGATTACCAACTAAGAATCTACACTCATCATTGTTTTGGAATTTTTCTACTGCTTGATTACGGACATCTACTGAATCTTTACCATAGATAGATACAACTGAATCTACACCATAAGTCTCTGCTAATTTCTTTTTAATGCTTTCAATATTATGAACATAGTTAGCCCAGATAATACACTTGTCTTCTGTCTCTCCAATTATATTCATTAGCTCTGTAAGCTTTGCATTAGTTTTAAAATCTACAATGTTTCCTTCATTTGTTTTTACAAAACCATTAGCTACTTGTTGTAGTTTAAGTAGTTCAGTAAGTTTATTATTGTAAGACACCTCTGCATCTCTCAAGATCATTAATGCAGATTCTTTTAATTGTTCATAAGCTTTTCTTTGTTCATCTGGTAGATCTACATACCTTTGTACATACATCTTCTCAGGTAAATCTAAACAATCTTTTTTTCTAACTCTGTATGAAAAGTTTTTTAATTTATATTCTAACTCTTCAAGATTCACATAATATTTTGGTATCTGTATATTATATCCACCACGCTCTATACTAAACATGACTGCATACTTAGCTTTAAATACTGTGTAGTTGTCATAACCTAATAATTTTTTATCTAAGAATGCACATTGTGAAAATAAATCTAATGGTGATTTAGTTATAGGAGACCCTGTAAGTATTCTTTTGTATCTAGCAAGTTGACCTAATTTAATAATAGCTTTAGTTCTTGATGCTCTTAAATTTTTAATTGAAGTAGACTCATCTAATATAATCATACTTCTCATACCATGCTTTTGTAATTTAGACTCAAGCCATTTCTTACCAGATGCATGAGATAACGCTTCAACATTCATAAGAACAAATGTAAGTTTATCTGGATCTATTTTAAATGTTTTATCTTTGGATACTTTCCAAATGTAAATGTTAGTATCTTCTGGGCAATGAACATCAATTTCTTTTTTCCAATTTTGATAAACAGAATTAGGTGCAATAACAAAAACAAAATTAATTCTTTGATCTTGAAATAAGTATGCTGCATTATCTATAGCAACCTTTGTCTTACCTGTTCCCATCTCCATGAAGTATGCAAAATTGTAAGGTTTAGCCCCTTCCATTAATGATTGTCTTTGATGCTTGAAGGGTTCTGTTTTGTATTTATACATTGTAAAATTATTTAAATTATTTATTTGCAAAGATCAAACAAATAATATATTGATTCGACCAAGGAGGTTCTTATGGACTTAGAAGCAGAATCTATTGTAAATATAGATATGGCGATGTCATCTGACATTACCGA
>Ga0208134_1002036_pt1 | contig 11131 bp, 12 predicted proteins | sample VirMetDEL_Mar_31_FD_184515 | JGI IMG/M metagenome (GOLD analysis project Ga0208134, IMG submission 184515) | Aqueous microbial communities from the Delaware River and Bay under freshwater to marine salinity gradient to study organic matter... | ecosystem: Environmental > Aquatic > Marine >... | reverse complement strand
ACTCTGTCGGAATTATAACGAATGGTACGCTGAGGTCATACAAGACAAATTTTTCTGAGTACGTAACAAATTTATGTCCAAAAAGTCTAAGACTTGTTTCTTTTAATCTATAGTCTACAAACTATATGTTATAGTACCGAAAAATTTATAAAGCAGTATGGTATTTAGTATACCAGAGGTGTTATTTCAGCACCAGACTATAAAAATGGTAAATGATGTCACAATTCGGGATAATGTTAAGTTAAATGAATGTAGAGAAGCGATTATTGATGCTTTGGAGAAATACGAGTTAGATAATGTAACTGTATGGGGTTTATTGGAAGAACTCAAGATGGATAGTTATATGTTAGCCTGTGCGGCTGCTGGGCAGGAAGAGTAAACGAAGTGAACAGCGTGAATGAAGTGAACAGGGTTAATTGTGGCTATAATTAAAATATCTGATAGTGGAAGGGGGTTGTCTATAGTTGGCGACGACGGTGTTGTCTACGGTACTTCTGTTCCTTACTTAAAAAAATTTTTAAGTATAGGTAAGAAAAATAGTTTCTTCGAGTTACATAGATATGCTGACCCATCTCCTCCTGGCAAGTGGCGTAAGAGTCCAGTATTCGTGAAAGGTGAGAAGATTCCTTACGACACGTATTATAGTACAGGAAAAGGAGAAGATAAGGGTACCCCTGATTTAATGGCTCCTAAGGCACGGGCAGATAAGAGAAAGAAAGAAAGTTTTAAAGTGGATGATAACGTATGGTAAACGAAGTTGAACAGGAGCGTAGCGAATGGTAATTGAAGAAATTAAAGTAGACCAGGCTTTTATTGAAAGCATGGAGAAGTATAGAGTACCTAACAAGGACTTAGGTCTCTTTGGAGCTTGTGGGGAGAATGTTGTAGTCTTTGCTGAGCATATGCTTGGTGTAAGGTTATATGCCTGGCAGGTTTACTTCTTAACAAGAGTAACAAAAGCTATGGAGAACCGAGATGGAGATAACCCAGAGTTCGTTGCCATTACAAGCCGACAGATTGGAAAGAGTACAGCCTTAGCAATATTATATTTATGGGCAGCAGTATTTAACAAGTGTCCTTCTAAAGATTTAAAACAACATACTAACGGTGTAGTTACCTCAGCCTCTAATGACCAGGCAAAGAAGTTACTTAATGAAGTAAAGGGTTTAATCCGACAAGGTGACATCTTTATGAAAGAGAAGTACTCTAACGAAGACGGTAGTCCAAGATTCGGACATATTGATGCCAAAGGGAACTACGTTGGTTTATTACAAGGTCTATTATCCGAGAACGACCCTAACAACACCCAACAGATTACATTCAAGGCTGGAGATGATAGTACCGGTGAGTTCCTTAAAGGGAGTAAGCAAGGTAGTGTTATCAAGAGTTACCCTCCAACACAGGTAGTACTTGGTGAGACTTTCACTATAGTGGCTATTGATGAAGCTGGTAAGACAGATAAGATTTCCGATATGTTCTTTGACGAGTTCCTTTATCCTACAGGGAATTATAACAACGCTGTAAGATTGTATACAAGTACTCCCTGGGTTAGTAGTGGATTTTTCTACCGAGCTGTTGACCCAGACGAGACTTACCATCACGGTGACTTATACGATATTGCTTTATTCAGTATCGAGGCGATTCAAATAGAGAACCCTAGTTACTACGACACAGTGAAGAAAACTATTGATAGTATGATACGTGTTGGTAAGAACGATGAAGTACAGAGAGCTTACTACTGTCGATTCGTGAAAGGTGAAAGAAGTTACTTCGACCCAGAGAAGGTTATGCCCGTATTCCAACCACAACTTGAAATGGTTGACGAATATCTTGGAGAATGTGATATGGGAGTAGACTTCGGTGGTGAGACTGTATCCAAAACCGTAATTACAATTACAAGGTTAACCGAAGATGGAATAATCGAGAGATTATACCACAAGACTTATCAAGTAGGAGAAGATATGTCACTGGTGAGTGACATTGAAGAGTTATTAACAAGATTTAATGTTCAGCGTATCATACCCGATGATTGTCCTGCTGGTTGGTACCGAATTAAAGAGATGCAAAAGAAACAATGGAATATCCAGCCTATGAGCTTCAAAGCTGATAAGGTTAAGAAGTACGGAGCATTCCGAAGTATGCTTAACAAGGGTTATGTAGATTCCTACGAAGACGAAGACTTGCGAGTAGAGATGTTAGGTATGGAGTTTAGCGAAGGACAGAGAAGTACCATTATTAGACACGCCCCTGGTTACAGTGATGATTTAATTGATAGTTTCATTATGAGCTGTTACTTCTTCTTAAACGAAGATAATAAAATTACTTTCGGGACGTTTGAGGATTAAAATGTTTACACGAAAGAGACCAAAGAAGATACCTGTATCAGAACATACAAGATTTTACGGGACGACACAGAATACAGAAACGTATTCGGATATATTAGACGAAGATGAAGACCCGGAAGATTAATGAGATTGAAATGCATCCAAGGAACGCCTCCTTAAAAGATGCAGATTATTCAATTGAGGAAGAAGCCGATATTTATGATAAACAGTTACAACACATTTACGATAACCCTGGATTGTATTTAGATGCAATTGAGGGTAATTTTTTACGTACTTACAAGGTACGATGGAAAAATTATAGGTCAAAAACACCAACTATACCCTATAAATATACAAAAAAAGGAGGAAACGCCAATACCTTTATAAAGGAAACGCCCCCTATTTAGGGGGTTGAATTAGAGCTCAATATTCAAAATGACAAAATCTACAATTATTAAACGAACAGATAGTAAAGAACCTATCCGAGGATACACAACATCAGCGGACAGTTCCACAGTCTATCCAGACTTTACATTTGCAGGTGTTTATGAAATTATTCAGAGAGACCCAGTAGCAAGAGGAGCAATCAATGCTTTTGTTGACAAATGTATGGAAGGAGACTTTACAATCCTGAACAGAGACTCACTATCCTTCGACGTAGAGTTTCAAAAGAAATTACAACGAGACTTCAACTTCCGAACAGATATTCTTCGACGAATCTTTCTGGTAGGAAAAATTTACAATAACGTATTTATTGAAATTGTCAGAGGTGCTGACGGTAAATCTGTTAAGCAACTGAACGTGTTAGACACAGCAAATATGGACGTTATCACTAAACCCAACGGGGATTTAGTAAAACTTAAATCTAAAGTACCAAACCAAAATACAGGCGAGTTTGCTTACTGGCAAGCTGACGATATTGTATGGGTTAAGTTTGGTGACCGAGATGGTGGCTTTGCCCCTTTCGACTTACGTGCCTTATGGGAAACATTAATCTCCAAGCATGCAGTATTAGACTTTACACAATGGCTATGGGACTCCGGTCAATACCGAACAATCTACTCAGGAGATAATGCTGACAAGATTGATATTGACGACTTCATGGCTTTCTTACGAAAGGTAGAAGGTAATTACCGAAAACCATTTGTAGCGACAGGTGCATTACAAACAAAAGTATTACGAGACGCTAAAGAATTAGAATCAATTGACATCTTACTAAAATATTATGACAACCAGATTGCAATCCTTCTCAGAGTCCCTCCAGTAGATTTAGGGATGCCTGAAACAAGTGGAAGAAGTAATGCCGATGCACAGAGCAATAACTTCCACACTCATATCACATCATGGAAGACGGTTGTTGCTGATTCTATTAGCAACAAACTCTTCCCTAAAATGAATAAGGGTAATACACTTTTACGGTTTGCACCAAATGACCGTTTCGCAGAGAAACAAGCATTTGAAGTATTACAAATTATGGGTAGCTTAGGATTTACTCCAGAAGCTCAAGTAGAATACTTATCAGACCGAGGAATCTTCTTCAACTCTCCAAAGCCAATCAAAGACCCAATGGAAACAGCGGCTAAGATGGCAGAGATTAATAAACCAGATGAAGAACCTGGTATAGATAACCCAAGAGACAAGGATACTATGCCAAGTCGAACAGGTAAAGGTACTGGTGAAGGTAATAAAGCTCAAGAAGAAGTAACAACACGTGAAGACCAAATTAAGAAGGTATAAATATGGTAGAAGCAAAGAAATTATTAAGTAGCGACAAACAAGTAACAGAGGGAGGACAAGTATATTGGATTCTAACTTTCTACATGGAAGCTACAGGTGAGATTAAAGTAACTACTGTTTACGAAGACCCTTCAAATTTATTAAACGCTGTTGACTTACCAGCATACGTTCAAAGCTTACCTTTAAGTGGTCAGGCAAAATGGTCTGCTATTTTTAAAGACACAGCAGAACGTGAAGGCGATGATATTGCTTTATTGGTTGCAAATCTTTGGTTACAACGATACCTTAAAGAAGACGAAGAACAAAACGGTACTACTTTAGAACGTATCGCCTTTGAAGTTGATACAGACGTGCAAGAGTTAGTAACTCGGTCCGAGAACGGACAAGAATACATTTCATTCAAGTTAGCAGACGTTATGAAAGACCAGTTTGGTGTACAACTAAACGGTAGTATCTTACAGAAGTGGGCTGACAAAATAAACGGTGGTTCCAAACTCCAAGGAGATATTGACCACGAAGAATATGACCGCTTACTTGCTATGGGTCTTTCCGAAGAAGAGATGAAAGAACGTCTCGTCGGTAAGAACGGATTAGCAACAGCAGTACAAGCAATTTACGAGAAAGGTAAGTTGTGGGTAAGAGCCTTAATCGACAAACGATATAAAAAGGCTATTAGTAAAGCTCAAGGAGTTTCCATGGAAGCTCTAATTGAAAGGGACAATCAAGGTAACGTACTTAACGGTGAGTTATTAGGTTGGACTTTTGCCGTAAAGGACACCCCTGGTGTTGAAGGCACATCCATTAATATGTGAAAGCATAGGAAGGTGTAGAATATGACTAAGAAATTGACTAAGAAAGAACAAGCTGCAAAGCTAAAAGAAAAGATTACATTACTCAAAGAAGGAATTGCTTCAGAAGAAAGTAAACTGGAACGATACTGTAAACAAGTAGAGAACTGGATTGAATTTACTGAGATGAAAATTGAAGGAGTTCGAGCAGGACGTATTGAACCAGAATTTCCACACCACAAGAACAAACGGTTCTGGCAATTACAAGCAAACGAAATGCAGTATACTTATGAAGAACAAAAAGCTTCACAGGAAGGACAAAAGGCAGCCTTCGCATATAAGATTGAAGCTTTAACACAAGAGATAAAGACGCTTACAGCAGAGATAAAGAAATTGGAAGGTAAGAAAAAATGAGTGAGTTAACGAAACAAGAACAAGATAGTGTTGCAGCAGATATTGCAGCAGCAAAAGAAAGATTACAAGCAAAGGAGAGAGCAACAGAAGACGCTTTAACTAAGGCTAAAGAAGATGCTAAAACAGAATTACGTGCTGAAGCAGAAGCTAAAGCTAAGGTAGAAGCCGAAGCTAAAGAGAAAGCTGACCTCCAAGCAAGAATTGCCGCACTAGAAGAAGAAAAGAAAACTAGTGAGGAATCATACAAACAGAAATTAGACTCTGTTATTGAATCTCAAGCCGTCGTTCAGACACAGGACCCGTTTGCGGGCTCACCGTCACAACAAGTACGTGACCCGGTTTCCTCCTTAACGGAGAGCCAAATGGACGACATTGAAAACGTAAGTCGTGAAGCTTTTGAAGAACATTTGAAAAGTAAACGATAGACGACAAAACATACGAGGAAAAATAAAATGCGAAAAGAATTTATTAAACGGGCTTTAGACGCAAATGCTTTTACAGCAGCAGGTGCTGAAGGTATTGCAGTAAACCCAAACATCTGGGACATGAAACTCCGAGATTACCAAAGTGAGAACTTAGTAGTTGCACCATTAGCAGAACAGTTTGATTTAACTGGTCCAGGAGCAGACTTAAAAGTAACTATCGACGAAAAACCAGCAGCAGCAGCAGCAGCTTTAACTGAAGGAAATGATGTAGCAGTAACAGCGATTACAACTCGACCTGTAACTTTCACACCTTCACAAGTAGCAGCTCGGTACCAAATCTCTCAGAAAGAATTTGTACGTGCTTTCTTCAACAGCATGGAAAATGCTACTAAGAAATTAGCATACCAACTAGCTCTTGCAAAAGACACTACAGCTATCTCAGTATTAGATACAGCAGCAGGAACAAGCATTGTACCAGCTACAGCAGTTGCAGCAGCTCGAGCAGCAGGTGACTTAACTGCAGCAGATACTTTAGGATACGACGAAATCATCAACGGAGCACGAGCTATTAAAAATAACTTATACGTTCCAGCAGATTTAATCGTTAACTTCTACCAAGGAGCAGACTTATTGCGACTTGACAAAGTAAACAAAGCAAACGAATTTGGTTCACGTGAAGGACTTGAAAGAGGACTTATTGGAGACTTATTCGGTGTAAAAATTTACGAAACAACTCAAATCGGTGTAACAGCAGGTACAGTTGGAGATGAAGCAAATGCTCTTATGTTAGGACGAACTCCTACAGGTGAGAAATGTTTCGGTCTTGCAGTAAAAGAACGACCTACTATTAGTAAAGACTATAATGTTGTAAACTTATCACACGACATCGTAGGACACGAAGATTACGACATCAAATCATTACATGATGACGCAATTGTAGTAATTACTACTTGGAGTGAGTAGATTTAACATGGACCTAACGGTCCTTTTTCTTTTTATTATCACATTTACAACTATGACCCTTTGACCCTATGAAACCATGAGCTATAATCCAAACCAAACACTAAGTAATGAAACTGATTTCTTCGCTGCCCCTAAGATACGTAAAGAGGTAGATACTACCGACGGTACTGTTATCTATCAAGGCTACGCAAATTTATTAGCAACTACTGCACAGGGTGTCTGGCGAATTAAACGAACTACAATTTCTGGTTCTCTGATTTCTATTGAGTGGGCAAACGGTAATACACAATTTTACAATGTCTGGGATAATCGGGGGAGCTTAAGCTATAGCTAATGGTTAAACCTACATTTGATTATCTCGAAGGAGAATTATTCATGCACGAGCATGAGATTGAAGACATTAACGGTCTATCTGGAGCCATGATATGGCAAGGTGCTATAAATACTAAGACTGATTTTCCATTATTATCTGATGTTGCTAACGGCTGGACATACAGTGTATTAGCTGATGTAACAGATGACCAAGATGATATTATACCGATACAGTTTGATTCAGGTTCTACATCAAACACAGTAAATGTTACTGGAATAAGTATTGGTGGAAACCATTACTTAACTGCGTTCTTTAGAGAAGTAGCAGGAGCCTCCTATGCAGGGGAAGAATTGCTTCGAATGACAACTAATAACGGTCATAGTCTTAGACTTTTTATGAATAGCGAAACTCAAGCTACAGTATCAATTTACCAAAGCAGTACAAAAAGGCAAAGCAGAACGATAACTTTAGACGGCACATTTAAATCAATTGGCTTTAGAGTATCTGGTGGAAGTTTTGTGTATTGTGACATAAACGGAGTATACCAAATGGCCTATGGGTCTATGTATTCCAGTAGCATAACAAGAATTGAAATGGGAAAAGGCGCAAATGGCGTAGTAGACAGAATTATGGGTACTAACAAAGCGATTAGTGATACCCAAAAATTAGATTTCCATAACGAAGGTAGAGCACCTTATGCGTCGACAGCTATCCCTGAAGAAGATAGAGAATTTTACTTATTCAACAATGGTGATGGAGATGCTAATTGGCATCTTGAAACAGGTTCGCCAACAGTAGTTGTTACTGGAACTCATAGTTTAGATTATGAAGCGGTCGAACGTGAACCATTAACTAACCCTCACACTAACACACGTCAAACATTCTTAGCAGGAAATGAAATAGCTTGGAACGGAACTGATTGGACAGACCTTGGTTCTGAAACATTACTTTACCGAGATGGCACTACTCTAAAGACTATTAATGTAGGTGACGATTTAGAAATAGGAGGAGTAATAACAGCACAGTCAGGATTAGATGTAAATTCACAGCTTATAACAAGTGTAGCAACACCTGTTAGTGACACAGACGCAGCAAACAAAGTTTATGTTGACGATGAAATAACAGCACTGGGTATCAATAACCCACTAGACAACCAAGGAAAAATAAATGCTCCTGGCGATTTCCCTCTTAGAAGCGTCATAGATAACGGGTGGTTGTATGAAATTACAAGCGATGTAACTGACAATGAAGATGAAGTTACACCAATGGCTTTTGCTTCAGGAGAAACTGTTACATTAACAGGTAGTACGTTCTGGAATGCTCTAGATAGTTCTATGATGCTTACGTGTAGAGTAGACAATTTAAGTGCTCCGGATGGCACAATTATATTTGATATTCGTAACAATAGTACTTATTATATGACAGCCACGATACTTGGTGGAAAGGTTAGAGTAGATTGTAAACATTCAAGTTACACTGGTGGATATACTGCCACAGTTACAGAGGGTGTTCCATTTACAATAGGGTTTTCAAAATGGAATGCAGGTTCCAATTTTGCAGATATATATTTTAATGGCGTTTTTGTTTCTTCATGGAGAGCATCTTTCATAAATCCAATAACACAAATCGTATTGGGTGGCACTGATTTCGAGGGATACGTTGATAGAATTTATGGAAGCTCTTCAAATGCCTTAGTGACAGCAGATATGTTAGCTTTACATAATGAAAGTATTACCAATTATCAAACCACCCTTGCTCCCCCTAACTCATTAATATTTAATAACGGTACAACAAATGGCGATTGGTATGATAGCTATGGTTCCGCAACAGGGGTTGTATCAGGTACACCGACAGGGGATACAACAACTATATTTAGAATAGGAACTGAGACAACATCTAACACTGGTCTTTCTTTTAACGCTAAAGACGACATTTATTGGGATGGTTCCACCTGGGTTGTTTTAGGAAATAATGATATAGCTGTAGAAACTATAACTGCAACAACCAAAACATTATCTTTAACTAACAATCTTGTCTTAGTAGACGACGATACAGCAGGAGCAGAAGTAACAGTTACTTTACCAGCAGCATCTGGTAACTCAGGCTTACAATATCACATTAAAAAATTAGGAACAACTGCTGACGTAGTAGTTAGCGGAGACGGCAATATCGACGGGGATGCAAATGCAACAATAAGAGACCAATATGTCACAATTACCATTGTTTGTGATGGGACTAATTGGCACATAATTTAAGGAAAGAAAATGACATATATACCAACTAACAATACAGAACTAGGGTTCAGTACAACTGCCCTTTTAGCTAACGGAGCAACTTACGACTCAACAGTTTTGAGCTTAGAGAAATGGACACAAGTACAAACTAATGTTTTATCTGATGTAGATGGAACTATTGTCGTTGATTTCGTTCAAGATGCAGCAGGTACAGATATTCTTAGAAGTCTAACTATTCCTTATACTGGTGGAAGCGGTTTTCAAACATTCTCTGCTCCAGCATTCACTCCTTTCGTGAGATATAGATTTACTGCTGACGAGGCAGGACAAACCGACTTTTATTTTGATACTAAATTTTTAAAGGTAGCTTTATCTGCTCAAGTATTGGGTGCGGATGCTTTTATTTCATCTTCAATGACAACAAGTCTTAATAGAAGTATTCTTGTTGGTAAAACTTCAGGCGGTGCTTATCAAAACGTAGCAATCGAACCAGTTAGTAATGCTCTTAATGTTAATGTACCGAGAGGTGCTTTTGGGGAACTTGAAGTAGTTGAACCAACTCCAGTAGTACAGGCTGACTTTATTTATAATATAAACGCTGACATGGTTGACACGACAGTTACAGGTAGTGGTACAGTAACACAAGCAAGCTCTATGGCGGTTTTACAAACAACTGCTACAACAAATTCAAGTGCTATGATTGAAACAAAAAGGTTTCTTAAATATAGACCAGGACAAGGGTGCCACGTAAGAGGAACTGCTTTGTTCACAACAGGCGTTGCAGGTTCTGAGCAGTTGTTCGGTGCTGGTGATGATGTTGATGGTTTATTCTTTGGTTACAATGGCACATCATTCGGAGTTATGACAAGAAACAATAGTGTTGATACTTGGGTTGCTCAAGCAGATTGGAACGGTGATAAGATGGATGGAACTGGTGGTTCTTCTAATCCAACAGGACAGAACTTAGACATGACAAAAGGTAATGTATATCAAATTAACTTCCAATGGTTAGGATTTGGTTTGATTGAGTTCGCTATTGAAGATGCTAATACAGGAAGATTCGTACCAGTACATCAGGTTAGATATGCAAATGCAAATACAGTTCCTTCGTTATTAAATCCATCATTCCCTATTCTGTGGAGTGTTGAAAATACAACAAACAATACAAACATTACATTAAAAGGTGCTTCTTGTGTTGGAGAAATTGAAGGTAAGATTGAGTATCTTGGTCCTACTAATGCTATTGGTAATTCTAAAACAGGGGTTACAACAGCACTTACAAATATACTGACAATTCGTAACAAGTCGACATATCAAACAATTACAAATAGAACTCCTATTAATTTATTGAAATATAGTGTTTCTGTTGATGGTAACAAACCTGCTGAGTTTCAGCTTGTAAAAAATACAACATTGGGCGGAACTCCATCTTATACTGACATCTCAACCAACACTTCCGTGGTTGACTATGATACTGCTGGAACAACTATAACAGGAGGACAAGTAATTGACTTTGGAACACTGGGTGCAACGGGAAGTGCCAGTGAATCAGGAACGAGTACAACTGACATTATTTTATCGCCTGGTGAAACTTTAACACTGGCTGTGAGAGCAACAAGTACAACAACTGATGCAACAGTGGCTGTTAGATGGGTAGAGGACTTTTAGAAAATGGGACTAAACGAAACTATTGGACTTTTGACAATTTTTATTTCCATGGTTGGCTTTATCGTGGCAATAGTCCATGCAAGATTTTATTTAAAATCAAACAAGCAACTGTCACGTCGATTGAAATGGGTCTTTGTTAGTGACGCTTTAATTTATTTTATTACTGGAATATTCGGCTTTTGGGCAGTCTTTCAAGGGGATATTTACTCAGCAATAGCTTATCAGGTAATCAGAATCCCTATTTTGTTATTGAACATTATTGCAG
>Ga0208134_1002034_pt1 | contig 11134 bp, 12 predicted proteins | sample VirMetDEL_Mar_31_FD_184515 | JGI IMG/M metagenome (GOLD analysis project Ga0208134, IMG submission 184515) | Aqueous microbial communities from the Delaware River and Bay under freshwater to marine salinity gradient to study organic matter... | ecosystem: Environmental > Aquatic > Marine >... | reverse complement strand
ATTTACACTTAATCTAGCTGGCACATCGTCTGCTTTTTCTTTAGCACCAATAGGTACAAATCCACCTTCAGCTCTATAATCTTTTTCCATGCCACCAAGGTTCATAAGTCCACCTTCTTCTGCACCCACTCTTACACCACCTGATCTGTAATCAAATTTATTATATCCTGCTGGTGTTGTATATCCTGGTACACTCGAACCTGGTACAGCACCACCGCCAGCCATCATTGCCGTAGGTGCAGCTTCAACAGTTTCTGTTTCAGCTACCATAGTTTCATCAGGAGTTTGTCTTTCTTGTTGCATTTGTTGTAGTACTAATTTTTTAAATTCTGGGTAAGGGAGTTGTCCACCACCCTCTACATATTTTTGATATTCTACTTGTAACATTTGTTCTGCTTCGTCAGGTAATCGTACTTCTTCAGTCATAGATTCCTCTACCATCTCACCATTAGCATAACCTCTTCTTGCCATATCAGCCATACTCAATGGTCTGTTTAAATTTATATCTTCTTCGTCTTCAACTATCATACCACCCGCATAACCTATTCTTCCACCGTTGGCTGCTGGTACTGCTGTTTGATAATAATTATCTGTAAATCTATCTTCAGGTAAGAAATTCATTTGAGGGTTTTTAAATTTTGCCATCATCATTGCTGTGTATGGATCAATGTAATTTTCATCTACTTCCTCTACCATTTCTTCAGGTCCTTTGCCAAACATTTTAGATATGAATGGAGAAGCAACTGCTGTTGCACCTAGACCAGCAAATATTTTTTGACCGGTAGTCATTTTACCAAACATTTTTGGAAAGAAACCTGGTATTTGGGGGCCTGTTTTTCCAACTGCACCTTTAAATAAACTTGGTGCAAAATTACCAAAATTTCCTGCAATACCACGAGGGGAGAAAGCGGCTCTAGTAAAACCTGTACCACCAGCACCTCCGGCTAAAGCACCTAGTCCTGCTGTACCTGCATACATTAAAGCAGCTTTACCTAATGGACTTTTAGCAATTTTCTTAACACCACGGAAAGCTTTCTTTACAAAGCTCCCTAGTCCGTACATCTGTCTTGGTTGTTGCATTCTTGAAATAGCCATAATTTAATCCTAGTTTATTTGTTTTACTTTGTTTCTGCGAACAAATCAAGTGTTGGCATAACCACTTTTACGTCCTGTGCCATGTCCTCGTTCTTAAAACCCTTGGCTTCCCAGTCTTTTCTTTCCTTAAAAACCTCGCCTGTTTGCTTGTGTCTATATGTTGTAATCACTTCTTCTGGTTTTATTATTGGTATGTTTTTATCCATTAGTCTATTTTTTCCTTTTTAATGTTTAGATAGCTGATAGCTACGTCAAACGAATCTGTCGTGCTGGATTGTATGGTAAAAGGTGTGCCACCTTCTACTATTAATGGTTGAGTTAATAGTTCTGTTGTAACATTTGCGGTCAAAGCTGCTGATTTAATGGCTGTAATACTGTTGTTAGTAACAGTAACTGTTGGTGTACCTGCAGATGTAGCAAGTAATGATTTAATAACTATAGTTTCATTGACTAAAGGATTACCTGTTCCTAAAGGTGTAAGTGCACTACCTGTTGTGCTATTATCTATACCTTTAAATTTGTATTGGTTTACTACTGCCATTATTCTAAAAAGAAAGCTCTCGCTTCTATCTCCTGTTTAAGCTCTTCTTGAAAAGAAGTATTTAATTTATTAATCACACCGTCAAGATCTCTGACTAACGATTGAAAAGTTCTTTCTTCATATTCTTTACTTGCTCTAGTTAATGATTGTACAATTTTTGCCATTATCTTTTCATTCCTCTTGCAGCTAGACCACCAAAGAAATATCCGATTCTACCGCCTTTAGCAAAATGTGGACTATGACTTTGTGCACTTTTATTAGCACCAGGATTTCCTTCATTCTTGCCACCTATGTTGCCTCCACCGCCACCACTATGCATGTCGCTTATTCTATCGTAAGTAGCTTGATTTGCTTTATCATATGCCCCTACATTTGCATATCCACCAAAACCTTCACCTCCGCCACCTGTAATATTTCCATCACCATGAATATTAAATCCTTCATCTATAGTTCCTTTTTTAATTCCTTTTCTAATGTTATTAGCAGTTATTCTTTGTCTTACAAAATTATTAAAATCTATTTGATTCTTTACGTCTTCTTCTTCTTTTTCTTTTTCTTGATAATATCTATCAAAATCTGTTAGATCTTCCGGATTTTTAGCATTAGCTTTTGCTGCATTTTTTGAAACTAAATCAGCGTAGTTACCAAAAGCACTTACTTTGTTATAACCATATCTATCTTGATTAGTTAAATTACCACCACCATGTACGCTCTGTTCTTGATTAGCTAATTGCATATCAATAAAAGCATTATCATATGCATTTAATTTATTCTCTCTAGAATTTTGTTTTGCCATTCCCATTAAAAAATTACCACCAGGAATTACCATACCTATTCCTTTTCCAATTAAATCCATTGCCGGTTGAAATTTACTTGGTTCAGGTTTTGTGCCGGGAAGATAACCTGTACTACCATAACTAGTTCTATTTGTTACAAACTGACCTTGATTTAAATTTGCCGTGTAAGGATTATTAGAAAAAGATCTATTAAAATTATCACCACCATTATTATTTTGATAAACAGCGGTTGCCGGTATACCAAATGTTTTTGTAACGTTTTCTTCTTCAATTAGTTCGGGTGGAACAGGAGCAACGTTTCCTCTAAATCTATCTTGTGTAATAAATTGACTATTGGGTTTTGCATATAAAAGATTATCTGCTGCGTTATAAAAATTTATCATTATCCTCTCCTTCCGTCAGGCATTATATCTAACCTAAATGTACCTAGCTTCCAGTTTTGTGCGGCAGCTGTGTTAGAAATTTGTAAAGCAATTGCTCTAGCCCTTATTCTAACATCTTGTTTTGTTTGAGTTGTTTTTATATCAAAAGGCCTTACTACCGGAGTGTTAATTGGGTAATCTGTAGTAACTAGTGATACTCTTGTATTTCCTACTTGTTCTAAAAAATCTGGAATAATACGACTAATTTTTGCAATGTATTCACCATCACCTCTAATGTCTGGCATACCAATACTTTGTCCTGAACTACTTCTTTTTTGTGTAATATCAAATTCACCAGAAGTAATTGTTCCTTTTAAAGGAGTAACTACACCACCAGCATTAATTTGATCAGTTCCTGTTTCGTGTTCATAATAAATTGTACAACCGTCAGTGTTACCAATTACATCATAAGAAATATTGCTATCAGGATCATAATAATTTCCATGAGGTTTATTAAATACAGCTGAGTCTGCCCACGATGCTCTTGGTAAACCTATTTTTACATTTGCACCAGATGAATCAGTTTCTGTTGTTATTGAATTTATAGTCCATACAGGTCTTTTGTTGCTTGATTCTAAATAATTAAATGTAACAGCACTATCTATTTGATTAGATCCATTGCTGCAATAAAACCAATTAACTTCTGTAAACAAATTATTTAAACCACAATTAATTAAATCTCTAGATGTAAAATTTATATCATCAAATACATGATCTTCTACAAGACAAGGCATTGATTTTAATTGACCATCATAAGTAAAAAAACCATTCTCCGACATCCAATAAGCAACACCATCAACTTCAACACATGCATTTTTACCAATCAATCCGCAGTTAGTTCCAGCTGTTTCAAAAGAGAAAGTAAATGGTGCACCTACAAATCTCATTAAAAATAATGAAGTGTCGGTCCATACATAAATAGCATCCCTACCTTTAATAGCTCCCATAATTTTAGAACCCGCAGCAAGTCTTTGTGTACCTGCCGTGTTTTCTGCAGTAACTGTATAAGCTGTAGAACCATCAATATTTTCTTGGTCTGAGAATCTAATAAACATATCGTCTTGTGTAGATTTATCTCCGACTGTTGTTTCTGTTCCAAAAAATACTAGGTGTCTGTCTGGTGTAGATACTAACACATGACGCGATGCTGTAGGAGCATTGGCTAATAATGTAGCTCTAATGGATGTAGCATTTGTTGGTTGTGCGTCCCACTCAAAACATTCACCATTATAAATAAGTGCAATTAATTTTGTACCAAAATTATCTAATACCCATAAACCTGGGTTAAGTGTTACATCTTCTGTAGAAGATTCACCCCATGCAACGAAAGCTGAAATATTACTTACAGTTACTCCTGCACTATGTGTAGCTTTAGTTGTACCATTTGTACCCCTAGCTCCCCCACTTAAGGTCCCTGTTGCCTGGTCATTGTTGGTATAACTAATGTCCTCTGTACCAATTCTAATTTCTCCGGCATCGGGAAATGCTGTTGAGTTTGTAATAACAATATCAGTTGTAACAGTGTCTGTTAAAGCAGTTGCTAAAGTTGTAGTTGCAATACCAGAGGCAGTCCCACCAAAGTTTGCTGTACCCCAACCAAATCCACCTAGTTGTTGAGATGGACCAACATGATAAAAAGGTTTGCCTGTAGCATCTCCTGAATTATTTAATTGAGTTCCTGTTTCATTAGAAGCCATTGTAATTGTAATTGTAGTAGCTGTTGGCACAGACGTTGCCATAAATTTTTTATCTTCAAAAGAAGCGTCATTAAAAGTAGACCCTACCGCAGTAACCCCACTTACACCATCAAATAATATAACATCATCTTCTTGCATCCCATGTGCAGTTGAAAATGTAACTGTAACTGTTGGAGTGCTACTTGCACTTGAAAAAGTAACGTTTGCTATACTTACCCTTATTGGAGTAATATCATAGAATGTACCTGCAGAATAAACGTATAACATTCTGTTTGTACCTATTGCTGCGTACTTAGTTCCTGCATTATTATCCCAATGATGCAAAGCTCTACCAGCTCCTGTTAATTTATCTTCACCTAGTTGATCCCAGCCACCTAATTTTTCCGGTGAACCATATCTAAATCTAACATTGTTACCATCAAACCACTGCCCTTCAGCGCCTAATTCCGTAACCTGTTTATTATATCCGGGGACAAAGCCTAGTTTTTGTAACATATAAAATCCTGTTTATTAGGTGTTATAACAGATTGTGGCCAATTTCAATATATTTAAAGAAAAGAGTTTTATTCGAAGGCTTTTCCAGTAACCCAGGCCACTAAAGAGTTTCTTTCGCCTTTTGTTAATGGCATTACTTCATGCATAGTAAATGAAGGAAATAAAACTAAAGTACCTTGTTTTTTTTCCATAGTTAACCCTTCTTTAGCGGAGTCTACATACAATTTTAAATCCCCACCTTTATATTTTTTAGGGTCAGTTAATTGAATTGATAAAGATAGTTTTCTTATTGTTAAATCAAAACCTCTATCAACATGTTTTCCATAGTGACCATGAGGGTATTTATAATTAGTAAATTGAAAACCTTCGTTTAAACCTGATATATTAAATTTAAAAAATCTACTATTTAAATTTGTTATAGCATCTGTGGCTCTACGAAATAACCATGCATTCTCAGCGTTTGGATAAATCCAAGAGATACTGCTTTGCCTAATTTCTTTTTGTTCATTAAAAGTACCTACACCACCTGGTTTTAGTCTTAATTCTTTACCCTGTTTAACTATTCTGTTGCACTCTTCTTTTGATAAAAAATCATTCCAAAATGCATATTGATGTATTGCATCTAATTCAAAACTCCAACTAGTATTTTGAAAACCTGAATCCGTATTAATTTCTTTAAGATTACTTTTTGATGTTTTTTTGTTTTTTGTTTTAGTCATCCTTTATGGAAAAACTATACTATATTATAAAAGATAAGTCTAGCCTAATTTAATCGGATCAGTTTGATCCCAACTAGATGTAGATTCATTCCATTGATGATGAAAACCATCATCGGGTTCGGCAACAGGTGCCTCCCATTTACAAGTTGTCTCATTTAATACCCATGATGCATGAGGTTGAGGATCTATAAAAGCATCTCTTCCTTCATCATAAGTCATCCCTATTCCTGCAAAATTTTTTCTAATATTATTATTGTAAGAAGTTTGAACAAATGTATCATCAGTCTTATGGACTGTTTTTAAAAAATTTATTCCAAGTTGTTCTGTTGTTGCAACATCGTTAGATACGACTTCAACTTCTGTAACTATATTATCTGTGTTTAATCTTGCAAAGTGTGCCATAATTTTATGCCGTGTAAGTTCCTGTTCCTGTGAATTTTAGTATTGTGTTTGCACCACTTGTTGTAATTGTTGGAGAACCACTTGTAGTTCCTGAATATTTTGCAGTTGGTACACTTAAAATAACTACTCCAGATCCACCAGTTGATGGGGGTTGTACGCCTGTCCCATAATCACCAGCACCACCAGCACCACCTCCAGTATTAGCTGTACCCGGTTGACCATTAGTTTGTGGACTATTACCGCTTGAATGACCATTTCCTCCGCCACCATTTCCTCCACTACTTGGGGGAGCACCGATTGCGTATCCACCGCCTCCTCCTCCACCTGCGTAATAAACTGCAGAACCAGTTATTGAATTTTCTACACCGACCCCACCAGGACCAGCTGCTGTAGTAGTACTTGTACCAGGAGCACCGGCACCGCCGCCACCTCCGGATCCTTTACTACCACCTCCTGCTGATGTCCCACCAGGATTTCCTTGTGATGGACTTGTTGAAGGTGTGTTACCAGCTCCCGCTGCTCCACCTGTATTTGCAAAGTTACCGGCTCCACTACCACCAGCTGTTCCTGCAGCAGTGTCACCATGACCTCCGCCTGCTGATGTAGTTGTTACTATATCTGTACCAGCTAAAGAAGAATCAGCACCATTGTAGCCACCAGCTCCACCAGCTCCTACTGTTGCTGTATATTGTTCACCTGGAACTAATTCAAATGTTCCGGTTCTGTAACCACCAGCTCCAGCTCCACCCTGACAGTAACCTTGTGTGCTAGCACCACCGCCAGCAACAATTAAAGCACTAATTTCATAATTACTAACACCACCACCAGCACCAAACCCTAAGACTTGATAACCAAATGATTTACCTTTTCTTCTTTGTATATTGCTTGTGTTCTTACTTGATGTAAGTTTATTTTTTAAATCTCTCATATCTAAATTCCTTATGCGTCGTTAGCTGCATCAGTAGTAAAGAATATTTTAATACCTAAAAGTCTAGCTACTCCGGTATACGTGTCCCCACCTACGTTTGCATCTCTAAATATTTGAAAGTATGTTTGTTGATCTACTGCAGGAGATCCTGCAATTGTAACTGCAGAACTTTCTGCTGAAACTTGTTGATCTTCCACTGTTCCTATACCAGCATCTGTAATATTTACCGCTGTTCCAAAAGCAGCATCGATAGTATCCCCATCACCACATGCTACACCTTGTAATCCAAATATACAGTCGCCTGTGTTTGTAGTGCTTGGTGTCCAAAAACATTGATAAGTAATTGTACCTTCATTCCATGATTTAGGAAACGCTACTGAAAATTGTGCATGGTCATCTGCAGAATCTGCAAAATCCATGACTTTCATATCTGGTCTTAAAGCTGTTGTTTCTACTTGTGCTGCTTCTGCACCATTAGTTGTTGTTGCATACATAGCTGAAGCTGGAACCCACATAGTTTCTTTTCCTGCAATTTTAACTGCTGATCCACCTGAGTTAAGAACTCCTGTTCCTTTAGGATTTATATTAATACCAACATTAGTTTCACCTGTTGCTGAAATAACTGGTCCGGTAACTCCTGTACTTGCGTTAGCTATAGTAAGTTCATTAACCGCTGAACCTGTTGCAGTAAAATTAATTAATTCATTTCCACCTGTATCTAAAATGTTTGTTCCAATTTTAGGTGATGTTAAAGTTTTGTTTGTTAAAGTTTGTGTTCCTGTAAGAGTTACATCTCCAAAACCTGCATCAAAAACTCCAGTGTTTGTTGCAACACCATCAAAGTAAACAAGTTTGTATCCTTTGTCAGTAGCTGAAAAAGTAACTGTTGCCCCTGAACCAGATACTGCTTTTATTTGTACTGTGTAAGCACCTGATGTACCATTTTTAATAATGTAAAAATTTTCTGTAAGTAAAGGAAAAGTTACGACTCTTGCTCCAGTAATAGATCCTGTTAATTCTATAACTCTGTGTTGAGCAGTACCTGTTAAAGCACCGTCTGCTATTGTTAAAGCTGTTGGGGTACCTGAATCAGTTACCGCTTGAGAATTAACTCCACCAGTTAATTGTTCAATTAAACTTAAGTTTGCGTTTGTTTTTGTTCCCCAAGTACCAGCGTTTTCGCCGGTTGCCATTAGTTCTAGACCGAGATCCGTATAAGTTGATGCCATAATTTTGTTCTCCTATTAAGCTGCGTGGTTAACGTCTGTATATGATGTATTACCTGTAATGTCAACATCTTGATATCCAATTTGACCAAAACCTACAGTATTTAAACTAGCAGTAATCTCTTGTCCTGTCAATCCTACAGTCATATTTGTTGGACTTATTGATCCTACATTTGCAGTTGAAGTTACGCCACTTAAACCAACTCTCATAGCATCTGTAGTAGTTGATCCTACTGCACCTTTTAAAACTACTCCTGTTAAATCAATTAATTCTACTGAACCTACACTTAGTGATGCAACTTCTGCTGTTGTTGTTAAACCAGTTAATTCTGCAATTGTATTTGGTGCAGCTGTTACTGACCCTACTGCAGCAGGTGTTGCAAAACTTGCTAAACCTTGTTGATGATCTGCACCATTATTTATACCTGGAGTGCCTAGACCTACACCAATTGTTCCAGGTGAAGAAATACTAAATATCATATCTAGTCTACCAATTGTTGCTGATCCTAATGCAGCAGATGCAGTTTGACCAGTTATTCCAATTATACTTGCAACATCAAATGTAAATTCTCCTCCCCATCGTCCATCACCAAAAGAGTTTACTCCCCAACCATCTGGTCCAAGATGAGCAGACATTGAAATACCATCAAGGGCTACAAGTGTAGTATTTTGTCCCCAGTTTCCAACACCCCATTCATCTCTACCCCAACCTTCTTCAGATTGTGCATAAGGTAATTCACCTAATTCTGAAACTATACTAAGACCAGTAAGTGCAACTGTAGGACTAAAACTTTCACCCCAAGGTTCTTGGCCCCATTCAGCTCTACCCCAACCTTGTTCAGATGAAGCAGCCGGTGTACCAACTTCTGCACTAAAAGATAAACCTGTAAGAATAGCTGTGTCGTCGTTAAGTTCTCCCCATTCACCATTACTCCAAGCATCAGCACCCCAACCTCTATCGGGTGAAGCAATTGCTGAACCTAATTCTGAAGTAATAGAAAGACCGGTTGGAAAAACATTAGCTGTATCTTGTGTACCATAAGAGTTTTGACCCCATTCTAAAACGTTCCAAGAATCTGATTCTACAGTGTTTGCTGATCCACCCATTCCTGAGTGGTATTGACAATAATAATAAAGTTGTGGTGCAGAAGCTGCTACAGTTATTTGAACATAGGCATCTGCTTGACCCGTTGTTCCAGAAGTTGTTACTCCTGTTGTGTATTCTGAACCGCCGCTGTGCGTTCCATTACTTGTTGTAGAAAATTTAAATGGGTGAGGACCCATTGAACTATCGGAAACATCAAATTTATAAGTATAACCTTCTGCAAGATTTACAGTTTCTTGTAAGACTCCGTCTATATAGTATCTGTTACCAGCACCAGGGTTAGCAACTGTTACTGTAAAAGTTCTAATAGCCATAAGGAATTCCTCCCTATGCTGTTAATCTCAGAATAGCAGACGATGCGTCGTTAGTTGGAAATTGAATTGTAAAAGTTCCTGAAGAAACAGTTTTGTCTCCACCAAAAGCTACAACACATACAGCTTCTGTAGTACCAGATCCACCGTTAGCTTGTGTGTTGTAAATTAAACAACCGTTCGCTGTGAAAGATGCTGATGTCCAAGACGTGTCAGAAAAATCTGTAAATGCAGTTGTAGAAGTTAAACCTACGCCAGTGTTTACAAGAGTGTTTCCTGCTGTCGTGTATCCGTTACCATTGGCAACTTCATTTGTAGAACTGTAGTCTGTAGTTGCTGCACCTAAAGATGCTGAACTTGTGTATAGGGCAATTTTAAAAGTATCTCCACCTGATCCGTTAGCATCAAAATCGTGATAACCTTGTAATAATTCTTTTTTAAAACTCGAACAAACTGCTGATGATATTGCCATAATATTTATCTCCTAATTTTTTTATGGTGAAGGTGACTTGACTTGTATTCTAACTGTACCATCAGTGTAGTCGTCTCGTCTTCTTCTCCCAATTTGCATTCCTGCAAACTGTTGTATGCTTGTTTTATATTTATTTTCATATAATGTCAACATATCCATTGGACCTTTTAAGAATCCATATGCTTCTACCAAACAAGCATATAATAACCCTTGTGGGAAGTATGTGCTTAGATATGTATTATTATTAAAACCAGTACCAGATCCAAGACCATTTGGCATTTTGTTATAATAAACCCTAAATCTGTAATTAGCATCAGGTGTAGGAGCTATATACATACCTCCTGATGAAGTATCTGTAGTATTATCAGCACCACCAAACATTGCGTAATATTTAGGAAATCCTGTAACATCTTGCGCAGTTAAATCACCTTCTGGACCCGTTAATCTATCGGTATATTCTGATAGATATGTTTGATCTTTTTTTTCTAACCAAGTTCCAGTACCTGCAGTGTTTGCTGTTGAATTAAATACTTCAATACCTCTAATAAACAAAGCTCCTGCTGGTGAATTAATTGTATTGTCATCTGCAACTAAAGTACCTTCTTGAACAAATCTAGCAGAGTCCATAGGAAGTTCTGAATAGATTCTAAATTCAGCCGCCATTATAAATTCATCAATAACAGTCTGGGTTAATACAACAGCTGTAACAGCAGGATCATTATCTACTTCTGTGTAAGCTCTAATAGCTGTAGTTAATGTGCTATAATCGTATTTTTTAACTCCTGACATAATTAACCTCTATCATTTATTGGGCCGTATGTACACTGCAAACCACCACCTGCTAAATGTGTGCCAGCTACAAAATCCATACCTATAGCAAGAGCTGGAACTAAATAACTATTTTCTTCTGTAACAGTTGTGTTA
>Ga0208134_1002027_pt1 | contig 11155 bp, 11 predicted proteins | sample VirMetDEL_Mar_31_FD_184515 | JGI IMG/M metagenome (GOLD analysis project Ga0208134, IMG submission 184515) | Aqueous microbial communities from the Delaware River and Bay under freshwater to marine salinity gradient to study organic matter... | ecosystem: Environmental > Aquatic > Marine >... | reverse complement strand
TCGCTTTCGTTCATCCGCATATTTACGTTTCTGCTCTTGTAATGTTAAATTCACATTTTCTTTTGCTTTGATAAATTGTTGCCAAGTTCTATTTAATATCATGATGATAACTCCTTCAATCTATGTGCAACACGTAACATACGTTCATTGATTTTTGCAAAACGCTTACCAGTCGCTTTCCAGAAATGACCTGACTGTACTCCCATTTCGGTTTTCAGTCGCAAATTGTTATTAACAATTTTTTCCATTTCTCCTACCATTCGATTAACTTCCATGATACCTCTGTTAACTTTTTGTTGCGGAGTTGATGTAGGATCTTTTTTATAATCGCGATATGATACTTCATGAAGTTCTTCCATGGTTGCCATCATTTTCTTATAAGCGCTTTCAAAATGCTTTTCACTAGTAGATGTCTTTTTATAATCAAAAACTTCCGCATTATCCTTCTCATCTTCTGATTTACCAAATGCATGAGGAGTTTTTGGCGGGCCTTCTCCACCATCTATATTTCCGGTTACATTGGCTTCATCTAATTCTTTATCTTTAACAGCTTTTTTAAAAGGCTCTTTTTTATCACCATCACCATCCATATCTAAATAATCAGGCTTTGCAGCTTCATCCACTTCTTTATCTTTAACAGCTTTTTTAAAAGGCTCTTTTTTATCACCATCACCATCCATATCTAAATAATCAGGTTTAGATTTAGTTTCTTCAAAAAATTGTTTCATCTCATCAAGTAATTTCATAATACTATCCTATTTTAATACCTTTAAATGCATATATCTTGCAAGAGGCAGCAGAACCTGATATTTGAATTACACTTAAATCATGTATTTCTCCGGTATTTAATGCAGGTGAATATATTTCTCCGCCCTGAACTAAACTCATTGTCACTTTTCCAGCTGCTGATAATAATACAGGTCCATAACCTAACATTGATCCGGTAAAATCGACTTGCCCTCCGGTGTATTCATATACTGCATTATATTTTCCAGTACCGGGATGTATATTATGTGCATAGTATGCATCTGACATACTCGATGATGTCCAATATGGGTTATCATATACTCTAGCCATTACTTAATCTCCATATTTTTAAGTTCATTAACTAATTCATAATACCGTAACATTGTTAATACGTCCTTATCTTGTATAGAATGCTGACTAGATAATTTATTTAGTAAATTAGCAACTTCAGTTAGTTTAATACGTATTATTTTATTAGGAACTGATGATTGCAATGACATTATATTAGATTTTAATTCTCTAGTTTCTTTTAAAATATATTTTTTAAGTGATGCAGAATTAGTCACATTGTTAATATATTCTCGAAGCATATTTTTCTGTGCAATTGATAATGAATTATATTTTTCATTGAATTTATCTACAACTAATTTTGATGCCAATAATCTAACATCTTTATGTTGAGATGACAATTTTGGCGTATCTTCTTTTTTTGAAATGTTAGTTTGAATATGTTCTATTAAAACATGTTTACTTGATACATATGATGCCGGCGAATCGGCTTCTGCAAATTCAAATATTTTATATGTCGATGCATGTACTTTATAATTCATAATTCTAGATTTAAAAAAGTCTTCTAAATTATAAGTATTTTTTAAATCTTTTATTAAATTATATTTATCTCGCCTTAATTGCATTTCATTAAGTTGTTTACGAGATCTTATAACAGCACTTATTAAATCAACTGCCTTTGATTCTGATAAAAATTTCTCTTGAGCAACTGTACGGTACAATTTCAATTCTTTAGCTAATTCTGAATTGGAGTTGAAATGTTTTTTAATCACACGAAGTGCTTTAGAATTTTTATTATTCATTGTATCTGAAGCTACTTGCCGTACAAGTAATTCAAATATAATACCGGTATTTTTAACCTTAGAATGTTTTATTCGTTTCATGAAGCATCGCCCTGTATAATCATACTTTTTAATAAATATGCTCTTGTCTAGAAATCAATATATAATTATTCCTCAATTAACTGAGACTCATCTAACATTGTCCCAGATTCCGGATCAATTTCTTCTTTTAACAATGTTTGTTTTATAATTTTTGATGACTTCATTGAATTAATTAATGAATTTATTTGTATATTTTCTGTACTTAATGGCGAGCCTCCGCGGTAATTATGTTGTAATGGTGACTTATCTGTTGATAATGATTTACCTAAAGCTTTAATTGCTAATGGATCGCGGCCATGTGGCGAATCATGCGTTCCCCAAGATTGGTGTTTTTCTGGTGCACCTGGCCCCGCAACATGCTCTTGTTCTTGTCCTGGTAATAAGTCGCCTCCAGTTGCTACATGCATTGATGCAATATCATGAGGTGTACCAAATGATTGATTTGTTTTTACTGGATCATTACCTTCAGATTTAATCTGTTCTTTTCGGAAATCTTGTTTAAGATCTTCAATAACTTGTACCTGCTCCGAAGTCCATTCATCTTGACTTAATCCAAATATATTTTCATAAATCCATCGCTGTGAAAATAATGTAGATTCTTTCATATTTGTAGCCAATCCAATTTTACTTTCTAAAATTTCTACTTTTTGTTTTTCGTATATAATTGATGGATTGGTTAATGATAATTCAAAATTTACTAAATCTGCGTCTTCATATCCTTGAGTATATAAATGTACAATTGCAATCTTAGTTAATTCTGAAGTAAATATTTTCTGTATACGTTCTATTGTTCTTGCAAATCGAACATCTTCGGCGGCCAATGTAGCTTTACCTTCAACACCTTCATCATATCCTAAAAATGCTTTTGGTATCTTTAATGCGGCAAATAATTTATTTTTTAAATAATCTATATCTTCTATTTGTCCTTCCGATGACATTCCTGGCAAAGCTTCTATCGAAGTTCCGGATTCGCCTCCCCTAACTGGCATGAAATAATCTTCAATCATATTTTGCATATTAAATTTAAGATTATAATCTCCAGTCTTTTCATCAATGTAAGGAGTTTTTTTCATTTTATTAACAATTGTTTGAATATGATTATCAACTTCAGCAGGTGGAATATTACCTACATCAATTTTAAATATTCTACGCTCCGGTGCTCTCATTATACGATGAATTAACATTGCATCTTCCATGAGAGTTAATTGTTTAAATATTTTTCTTGCTGGCTCAATCATTGATTTACCATATGGTAAAAAGTTTGTATCAGATAATAATCGAAAATGAGCAATTTCAAAAGGCTGCATTTCCTGAGGATTTCCTTCTTGATTGTTATATGATGCAAAATTATTAGTGCCGCCACCGTGAGTGTTTTGCATTGTAAATTTAAATGCATAAGGATTTTCAGGATCAAAGCCTTCTTCTCTTATAATTTCATATGCTGACATTGGAGTCACATTGACAATTCCAATTTCTTCTTCAATATCTAAATGTAAATAAAAATCTCCATATTTACACGCATTTCTAATCCATGGCCAAAGGTTATAATCTATATTTAATATATCATAAAATAAATTTCTAAGAATTTTTCGTATTTCATCATTTTGCGATGTAATAGTTAATGTATCTCCATCCGCATCTTTAACCGTGGATTCATCCGCATATATATCTAATGCTGATGATAATATAGGATCCATATCCATAGCTTCATAATCTGTAAATAGTTCTACTTTTGATGTATGAAATGTTTGATTTTGATTATAACTACCATATCCGGGCATGCCTTTATGCACTCCGGAGAATCTATCAACATACCTTTTATTACTTAAGTTACCTGATGATTGTAATTTATTTGTATCTACAGCCTTTAATCTGTTTTTTGAGATTCGTCGTACAACCACATTGGTTGCAAATAATCTACTTAATCGTGCTCTTAATGATGTATCTGTCATATTTTACCTATATAAATAAATATTAAAGTAGCCACTTTAAATCGTCATTTTCACTGTCACCAGATTTCCATTGCCATTCTTTTGCTACTTGCTGGCCGGCTGAATATACTCCTTGAGATTTTCCAAAATGGCCTAATGCCTTTCTATTCAAATCCATTCCTTGTTGTTGCAGCCTTAGTGCTGTATCACGCATCCATAGGCCGGTTGAAAATGACATCACAAGATCATCATTATACCCTCGCGAGGCCTCAGCTCGATGACCTAACCAAACAAATGTAAACAATTCATCTATCAATCGTTTTGAATGAACTAATGGTGTTTTATCTCTAAAATATGTTTCTAATTTTGATATTACTAATGGACGAGTTCTTGATGTCATTGAAAATCCAGGTACAGTTTTTGACTTACCTTTTAAATCATAACCTTTACGTAAATGTACATCTTCATCCACATATCCATCTTGTTTGTATGAATAATATAAATTTGAATATCCTTTATCTAATGCTACTTGTATTGACGCCCATCCAATATTTGCATTTTCAATTACTAATAACGCATTATTATATTCTGTTGCAACGGCTATTAACATGTTTCCATATTCCGTTGTTCCTATCTTACCTTTATATTCAGCAACTTGATGACATGCACTTGTATCAAATACATGGAATGCTGAATAATCGGTTGAATCGCCTCGAGCAACATCTGCTACTACCATATAATTTTTATTGTAATCAGCGTATTCCCATATCCAAAAATTAGAATCTACACCTCTTTTTTCTATAGGATCTTTAACATGAGTATCTGCATACCATTGCAATATTGATCCATCCACTACAGTATGACCGGACGATATAAAATCACAATCACATTCTTGAGCTGCTCCTTTTTCGCCTAACAATTGAGTTTGTTTTGCTCTCCAAGTTTCATCTCGGTCTGGATGGACTGTCCAATGCAATTTTATTGTGTTAAATTCTCCACCAGCTTCTGCATCTACCCACATTCGATGAAACCAGTTACCAACACCATTAGGAGTTGATAATGCTATACAATCACCACCAGTTGCTAACGTTTGTTGAGCCGCTGTCCATATTTCATCAATGCGATCAATAAATGCAGCTTCATCAAATATCAATAATGATAATGCTTCAGATCTACCAGCATCACCTTTTGATGAAATTGCTTTAATCTGAGAACCATTTGCATATCGTAATGATAATTTATTATCTTCTAACGTCTTACCCTTTAACCAATTGGGTAAATTTTCATTCATTACACGTACTTTGGTTACAAGATTTTTTGCTACATCTTGTTTTGTTGCAATTACCAAAACATTGAAATCTGATCGGAAAATCATTTTCCATAACGCATATCCTGCAGTTAATGTTGATATACCTAGCTGTCTAGATTTTAAAATAATATTATATCTATTATCTTTTAATTGATCTAATGATTTTTCTTGAAATGGGTATAAATTAAATAACATTTTACCACGCGTAGGATGTTGTATTATACAATACTTTCGCATAAAATGTATAGGATCTTGCGAACACCGTTTGTATTCGTCGCCAATAATTTCCTTAAGAGATTTCTTTACTGCCATACTTTAAATATAATAAATTATTTGCAATATCACAAATTATTTCTTAACTCTTTTTTCCATGGTACGGCCGCCGAAGTAGGCACCTATGACAGTTATAAGTACTAATTGAAGCAAATCTGTCCATTTAGCTTCTACTTCAAATGCTATAGTGCCGGCGTCTATGAATATCATAAGCACGGTTGATACAACTAAAAATATTAAAACTAATGGTCTTACATTTTTTGATAACCAGGAATCTGAGTTCATATCCGCAGACCATCGGTCAGTGATATTCTGTTCCATTTTTGCTTCATGGTTTTTAATTAATTCTTGCATTTTACGCTTAGCTTCTAATTTTTCTGCCTTTGTAGTAGTTAGGTTATCTAATACTCCACCTACTCCTTCTACTAATTCAGCTGCGCCACCAGAAAATATTTTATTCAATATACCCATATTGTTCTTTCATTAATTTAGTAACTTCAGACCTAATCAATTTTTTCATTTCATCTACCTGTAATTCCACATCTTTATCAGCGGCATTTACAGCAGATTCCATTTCAGATTGCAATTGTTTTTTCTTTTTAGTTAGCTGTTTTAATTTTGTGACCAATTGTTGTTTTTTTGATCCATTGGCTTTAGTATATTCACCGGCCAGTTTTTTCATATCTACAACTAACTTATCAAATTCTTTTCCAATTTTATTTAATGATCTATTTTTTGCCATCTATGTTCTCCGCGAATTGATTTCTAATATTTTCTTTTAATTCTTTATAATCTGTTTCAATACGTTGAATTGTAGATGAAATATCTACTTCACCACGCTCTCCATCTGCATTACCCCATACTGTTTCTGTAACAGATTGTTTTAATATTTCAACTTCTTTATCAGTATCTTTAAGCCATGCCTCTGCATTTGCTGACATTATTGTATTTTCATATTTTTTCCATGCATCTACACCCTGAACTTTAATACGACGCTCTTCTTCTAATACACATCCAAAACACATTTTACGTTTGAACCAAAATTTAAAATTAAGCCGTTTTTCTTTATTTCGCATTTCAGTGTCACATTTAGGACATTTTGCTGGCACGGATAATGTGTCTTGCACCGTTTTTAAAATAGAATTTTCAGGTTCACGCGATTTAAATCCATCATGTTGAGTAACTTGTGTTCTAACTCCAGTTGCAGATGTTTCAATCCAAATCTTTGGTTTACCATTTTCAAACCGTTCTAAGATATCATCATCTGAGATTTTTGTTTTTGTAGAACCCGTGTAAATTGATTTTCTAGTCTGAGACTTATGAGTCCCTGCTAGTAATTCATTTACAGCCTTTATATTTTGTAACTTACTTGACATATTATCTTAATTGATTTAAATAAGATGCAATTTTTTGTTTAAATGAATTAAACGTATCTTTATCTACGCCGGCTTGCTTTATTAAATATGCCAATGCCTTTGCCTTTTTCTTATCATCTAATTTTGCAATATCTGAAAACATTCCCGATGCTCTTTTTATATCAGATGCTCCGCCTAAATCTTTTTGTTGTAATCCAGCAGTTCTTTTCTTACCCATTGCAAATTTAGATGCTTCTGCTACTGGCTCTTCTTCCGGTCCATCTAAAGCTCCTTTTGGTGCTAGCATTTGTCGTAGTGAATTCTTTACTGCAGAACTACCTCCAGATACCGCATTAATTACTTTAAGTAATCCAGCTGCTTGTATATCCGGGCCGCCTTTTGCTAATGCTCGTTTCAGCATTTTAATTCCAGGCTGATTTTCTATATTTGATATAGCATCTGCAGTGCCTTGTTCATAATCTACTTCTTTTAGAGATTGTCGAATTTCTTTTCGTATAGTTTCTCTTAAAATGTGTTCTTTCATAATGTCCTTTATTACGTTTTATATAAATATACAGTTATTACTTAGTAAAACCTTTATCCATTGCAAAATTAGCTCTACTAAATTCTACTCGATCGACAAATTTAACTCCTTGGCCAATACGATCAACTGCCACATATCCTTCCGGGGCAGTTACTCTTAACCCACCTTGGCCATCATCTACAAAGTGTTTTGTATTATATACTGCATTATTATATTTTTTAACAAATATTAATTTTGCATCTGCTAATAATTTTGATATAATAAATATATTTAAAATATCTTGTTTTCTTTGTTCTAACATTGCCATTTGTTCTTGTTTGGCTGCGGTAGCCTTTTCTATTCCGCGATCAGATTTTAATTTTGCTATCTTTTTATCAGTCCGAAGTTCGAACCATTTTCGAAAGGCTTTATATGATATAGCCGCATTATCAACAAATTGTCCGGTTTTTATTTCTTGGTTAAGGTATATGTTTAACAATGAACTTGGTAGATTATCATAATTTATTTTTATTGAATCAGCCTTTTTAATCATCATTGCAACTTCTTTTGCTTCAGATGCTGTTAATGTTACTATACCAGTAGTATCTTTAAAAAATGCATCATCAAACCATACATTAGGATTACGTTTTAATCCGCTGACATCTGCACCAAATGATGCGCCGCTATCTAATGACCGATATGTTGTATGAAACACAATACCTAATTTTGCAGAAGCAACTTGACTTCCTAATTCAGAGTCTGCATCTACTGCATATGTAATTGTATTTGGTCTAAATGAATAATGCTTTTTGCCATCAATATTTGTAGATTTTAAAATACTTTTATCAAACATAAAATCGCCTTGCAATATATTTTTAATTCCTAATGCTGGTAAATATTCTAAAGCTAATTTTAATTTATCAGCTAATCCTTGTGCATGGCCATGATTTAAATCTATATCTTCTTTTGTGTAGTTAATCTTAGGTTCTTTATTAAAGATGGACTTTGTTCCTACAAAAAACTGTTTATTATCCGGATTAATTCCTGCGAATATGGCTGGTGCACCATCCCATTTAACTGATGTATTAACTTTTGCATCGCTTTTTCCTTTAAGATTTTTTAACATTTCAATTAAAAATGAACGAGCCGTTTTATACCCCTGAGCTCCTTGAGTTAATATTAATTCTTCTAGATGAGTTAAGTGAGTATTTGCTTTAGCCTCAGTTAATAATTCTCCTAGCTGGCTGCTCCACCACTCTTTAGTTAATTCTTGTTCTTTTGGCGGTATACGCATTTTCATAGCAGATCTTCCATTAATTAATAAATCACCTTTATCGCTCCAGCTAATTGTTTTCACAACTACTTTTTTATTTTTAAATTTACCCATCATTACCGTGTCACCTATATTAACAGGTAAATTTATATCTTCACGTAATCCAGTAGGTTTCAATTCTTCACCTTTACTTGATTCTACTGATACCTCTGCTCCTAAATAATCAATAAATTTATATCCCACTTGCTGAGCCACTTTATTAATATATTTACGCCATGTTCCATATGCAGGATTTCCTTTCATATCTCGCATATAATCGGTACCAGAATTTGATGCGCCTTTAACTCCGGTCGGAAAATATGATACTGATAATGGAGGTCCGCCATTTGGATCTACTGGATGTGTTTGTAACTCTGCGTTGCCTGATAAATATTCGATAACCTGATATCCTAGTCGTTTTGCCATGGCGGCAGTTTGTTTACGATATGTAGCTTGATTTCCGTAAAAATATCGTGGACCGTCATCTACATCAGCCTTACCTTGGGCTGTTGCAGTACTTGCCTCGGATATTAATTTTGCAATATCATGATTTATTATAAAAGATTCTAATTGTTCGGTAGTTAATGCGGAAAATTTATCACGTAACATTGTGTAAATTTGTTCATCGTAAAATCCCATTACATCTTTAAATGTATCCGGATCTGCTGTTGCTAATACTTGACGTAATGTGGTTCCGGACATTTCTCCATATCCGGGAATTTGTATATCAACATGTGGTGCTACAACTAAATATCCGTGGTTTGTAAATGGCTGCAATGCATTTTTATTATCTTCATATGATTGAAAATATCCAGGAGATCCGTCTTTTTTAGTTCCTATACGAAATCTAGGATCTTCCTTCATATCTTTAGCGCCTACTGCAAATAATACAGCGGTAGTTTCTGGATCATATTTACTGGTAATTTCCGTCGCTTGGTACGGATTCTTTACTTGCACAACGTTTCCAATTTTGTGTTTGTAAATTACTTTACGTTTTTCTTTAAAATTTAAAGGAGATTTTGGTAATTTAACTTTATCAGAAGTTGCAATAAATGTATTAGATTGTCCATATTTTGCAGCTAATTTTTTATATGTTGCCGCATGATGTTGTCCCATAGGCTGGAATCGGCCTGGGTAAATCACAATAATTGTTTTGATATTACTTTCAGTTATAACCTGTTCTGCTAACCATTCTCCTAACATGTTGGTATCCTTTTATATAAATATAGGTATCAGAAAGAACCGCCATCAACGCTACCGCTAGCATTGCTTATTGTACCAGCCACTGATAAATTACCATTATTATCTAACGTTAATAATTCTGTACCCGGCGGAGCTCCTGCTATTCCAGTATCTTTAAATATACGAAATTTTGTATTATCATAATCATCTGCATTATCCATCAATATATCAAACCCGCCTACCGTTTTTATAAAAGCTGGATTTGGTAAATCAAATCCTATATCTAATGGAATCCCGCCATGCATGGATATATTTGATCCAGTTAATGCATTGGTAACCGATACTCCATAAAATCCATCTCGCACATTCATAAATGATCGAGAATCTTCCATGGCGGTTTCAAGCTGATCAGGTGCGCTTTCATTTAATCTAATCTGCACGGTAGCACTTCCGGAAATATCCGCAGTGCGATATATTGTTCCATTAGATCCACTTTGAATAATATTATAAGAAAAACTTGAACCAGTCATGTATGTAAATGATATATCATCAGTCGGAGCTAATCCTATATATTTAGAATTTAAAAATATTTTATCTCCAGATGATGATATAATATAACGACTTGAAACACTAGGATGTTGCCGCATATAAGTAGCAGTTTGTCTAACAACCTGGCTCCCTGTCATTCCGGCATTTAGTATAACTCGTACAACTGATGCACTACTTTGAAAATGTTGTGAATTAAAATTTGGTAGATTTAAATGAGATCCTGTTGGTTCTACGGCACTGCTAGCAGTATTTTGATAAAATATTTTTGTAGAGTGATTACCAGCTGTCCTTATATACCAAAAAGAAGCAGTTGAATTTGGGGCTGCTAAAATACTTTCACTTACATATACACCAGACATTGTAACAGCGTAATTTTGCTTTGTACCAACAATACCAGAGCCTGCAGGTATAAATAATAGTTTTCCATCTTGTGTTACTGCTGTTTTATTTTTTAATAGACCCATATTATCCTTTCAATTCTCTCAGTTCTATTTGTAATAAATTTACTTGGCTAGATAATTCTTTTATACTTTCAATTAATAGCGGTACAATTTTATTGTAGTTTACTGATAAATGACCATGTTTTTCTGTTACAGCGTTTGGTAATACATTTTTAACTTCTTGGGCTATAACACCTATATCAGAATCGCCTGACTTTATATCAGTACCAGCTTTTGGTTTTTGTTTCCATTTAAATGTATTACCAGATAATTTATTAATTTTTTGTAACGGCGATTTTATACGTTTAATATCTGTTTTAAATTTAATATCAGATACCATATAGTCTATGTAGTCAGCTAAT
>Ga0208134_1002025_pt1 | contig 11157 bp, 8 predicted proteins | sample VirMetDEL_Mar_31_FD_184515 | JGI IMG/M metagenome (GOLD analysis project Ga0208134, IMG submission 184515) | Aqueous microbial communities from the Delaware River and Bay under freshwater to marine salinity gradient to study organic matter... | ecosystem: Environmental > Aquatic > Marine >... | reverse complement strand
AGTGTATTGAGTATGCAAGATCACCAAGCTGGGTAATGGCAGATCCAAAGTTACCCATGACTGCAATGTAATTTGCATTCTTCACGCCTTGGAAAAATGGACTTACAGTCTTACTGTTAAATCTTGCCCGGATAACTTCCTTGAGTTTGTCCACATCTTCTTGTGATAGCTTATTTTCTCTGCGCAACCTGTCTGCTAATGCACCCACCATATCTTCAGATACTTCCATACGCATACCAAGGTCTGCATTAATCGTATCTTGGCTACCTTGAAATCCAACCTTAGATCCACTTGCATCTGGCTTGCGTAGTAAAAAGTTTCTACGCTCTGTGGCTTGCACCATGCGTTGAACATAATCACCTAGTGCTTCTGCCGGGTCTGCATAGGCATCTAGTATTCTTGGTGATACACTTTCAATACTACGCATCTTTACATTACCTGGAGTCATGCCACCAGATGGAGGTGTACGCAGTGTCCTACTTACTACCTCCGCAGCTTCATCTGTAGGTATTGCATCTATGCTACTAAAGTTATTCTTAGCTGCATAATCATCTAGCGCTTTATCTAACTCTGTCCGTATTCCACCTAATCCTTCTTCCTCATCTAGTGCCTTGCGGAAGTGATTATAGTTTTTAATTTTGCGTGGAAAATATGCTTCAATGTATCCCACATCAAGACCCCCTCTTTGACGTGCATAGCTTCGCAAATCATCTAATGACCTGCGCATTTCACCCATCTGATCAAAGAGAGCTTGTGGTGCATTAGGTGTTAAAATCTCATCAGAGATTTTTGTGTACTCTCCATTAAGTAAATACTGTTTAAATAATCTTTGTTTATTTGGCTTATCTTTTAAACGCTTAGTCATGGATACAATAAAGGGTGAAACTTTGTCCATGTACTCACGTGTCTTTGTTGCAATCTCTCCCTCGTGCTTTCTAAATACAGCAGGTAATGCTTTGTTAATATTTTTAAGAGTACGACTCATTGGTACGAGCGCGTTAGTTACAAAGTCTTGTGCAGACTTCATTGCCTCCTTAAAATCACCTGGAGGTGCAAAGGGATTTCTTTCTAAAGTTTGATCTATGCGAGCTTGCTTTATAATATCTGGTTCAGCAGCAGATGGATTAGCTTTTATTTGTGCCTTTGCTTTCTTAAACTCTGCGGTCTTAATAAATTTCTTTGCTCCTTTGTATCCAAGCGTGCCTAGTGCCAAAGCTGTAAGAAGCTCAAACCCACCTAATGACGCACGAGATACACTATCATCTTCATCCTCCATCATTTCCATCAGTGCAATTGCACCTGTGCCTGTGGTAAGCAAGCCTGTGAACAAACCTTCCTTCTCAAAGAACTTTTTAGTTCGTGGATTCTTGGCAGCACGTCTGCGAATTTCTTGCAGTGCTTCTGGATCTCCGCTCTTTGCTAACTCTGCCAATCGAAACTTATTTGCTTGGCTATAACCTCGCACATCTGGATTTGCTTTTTGTGTACCAGGTGGAGTGTCTCTAGCTTTATTAACAATATCAAATGTTTCATCACTAATTTTACTATCTGTAGTAGCAATTCTGAATAGCTTTTCTTTTAATGCTCTTCCTCTTGGGGTTTCTCTACTTGCACGTTCAGAAAGTTCTTCAGCAATAATATTTTGTATATATGGATCATTGGTTTCTTCAAGTTGCTTAATAAGTTCATCACTATAAAATCTTTTTATATCATCTACAGGAGCAACTCTTTTAGCTGGTATTCTATCACTTGCTGCTTGCCTTCTTTCTGCTTCTACTGCCGCTCTGCCAATTGGTTCAGGGTCAGGTGTGGGTGTGCCACCCTTTGCGCGGATTGCTTCATCGCTTGCGTTTTTAGCTTGGCCTTTCTTTGTGCCTTTTGCTAACGCCTCAGTTACTTTCTTGCCTTTCTTAATACCGAAAAAGCCTAAAAGACCTGCCATTGCTAGACTGCTTCCACTAGCTTCTTCATCCTCTGTAAACATGGAAGCAGCAGCGGAAACCCCTGCCCCACCAAGCAATACATTTTGTACAATATTATGCTTCCGTTCTAGCGCGCGCTTTTCTTTCTCTAGTTGCTTGCGTTGTTTGGTAGATTTCCCACGGTGTGAGATTCTAGCAATTTGCTCATCAATCTCCCTCAACCTCCGCGTGTCACCAATGTTACCTTTTGCGACAATTGGATTTACGCCTGTGAAGATTTCATTATCAGATGCCAGTTTACCCTCAAAAGCTTTGCGCAAGTTTTGCATCTCTGGAGTTAACTCTTGCCCGGAGGATATTCCCTTAATCATATCCTCCGATTCAAGTAATAGCTTATTCTCTATACCACTAAGTAAACCTTCTGCATAGTCTTCTACAGGTATTGCATCTACCTCAATGATTTCTCCTTTTTGTTTATTTGGTAACCCTAAATCTACCCCTGCATTTGGAAATTTAGATTGCGGTATAACATTTAATCTTGTTTGTAACTGTGGGTAATCTGGGTCTCTAAATGTAAAGTTACCTTGTGGGTCACGAAATGTAAAAAACCCTACAGGTCTGCCTACCTCGTAATTACTTGCACCACCTGCTTCTTTAACTTGCTCTTGTACTGCTTCTTTAAACTCTAAACGCTTTTGCCCTTCTTGCGCAGGTAGACCTAAATCCTTTAAGAACTTAGCTTCTACTGCACCTAGTCCACCACCAAACACACCACCAAACAGGAGGGTGGTTGCAATCTCATCTTTTGTTGGTGCGCGGTCTTCATCAATGAATGTTCGTGCAGTTAATTCTGCCCCTGCTAAACCTGCACCCTGTGCTGCCCGTGTTGCGGTTCTACCTGCCGCACCCATGCCAGCAAGCCTACCTACTCCTACACCACCAAGTACAGTAGCTGCACCAAGTTCTCCAAGTCCAACATCATCTTGTAAGCCTCTGCCTATGCGGTATTGTTGTGATAAGTAATTACCAGCAGCCGATCCGGCTGCACCACCTGTAAACCCACCAAGCACACTACCAAGAATTGCAGGGACAACTTCAAGACCAATGCTTATTGCAGTCTCAAAACCTGTTGCTTCTTCCCGGTAGATTGGATCTGGCCCAATAACTTCATAGCCATTCTCAAGAGCTTCACCAAGTGACATTGTGCGTATTGCCATTATCTTACTCCGAATTGATTTTGTAAGTCTTGCAATTGTGCCTCGGCTTCCGCAAGATCAAGTTTTCTTTGTGCTTCTTGTTGAGTTAATGCGCCACGTTGTTGCTGTATGTAATCAACAGTTTGTGGGACTTGAGTCGGTCTAAAATTGCCACCCATACCAATAGGATTAAATTGCCCAGGTTGCCCAAGCTGCTGCCTTTGTGCGTTAATATCTGACCCAAGTCTACGAAGTTCTCCTATGCGATCTTGCAAGGCTTTCTTTGCTTGCTGCGGTTGCATATTACCAACATCCATTGTTGACCCCGTAGGTGCTGGGCTACCTCCTGCACCTTGCCCATCATCAACTTGTACTTGTATGGTTTTTCCAAAATCGATTATTTGTTTTTGTGCGCTTAAATAGTTGCCATACAATACACCTGCTGCACCAGAACCATCACCTTTTAATGGATAGCGTGCATCACCATCGTTTGCTATTTCCATATATTTTTCAAATGTGATTGGATTGCCTGTTTCAGGATCTTCAACAGTAGTCTCTAATATTTTACCAGAGTGTGAAACAAGAGATGCATATTGCTTTTTAGTATCAATAGGAACATTCTTTGCGGTTGATAGGTATTTAATATAATCAATTCTTGCACCTAAGTACTCCAATCCTTTTTCAAAATTTTCCCTTTTTAGTTCTTCACCTCGGTAGTCAAACTTCGATTTACCCTTTGCACCACCAAATGCATCAATTAAAAAGTTTTCACCATCGATTTTTCTAGAATCGAGTTCTTGCTTTTTAATTGCTAGGCTTGTGTCACCAGGCATAAGATTCTGTTTCTGTTCATTTGTCATTAAAGAGGTTGTGAGTGCTGCTTCCGTAGCTTTAGCTCTTGGGTCAACTAATTTAATGCCAGCTCTACTTTTTGCAGAGCTAAGTAAAGCCGCTTGCTTTTCTGCGTCTGTTTTGTAGTCCAAATTATCTGATGCTGCATCTGTTTGCTTACCAAGAAGATCAAGTTTCTTTAACATGTTTTCTTCTTCCTTAGTGAGTCCCCTTTCTCTCATTTTCGCAACTTTAGTATTTATATCAGAAAGAATACCTTTATCTTTTCCTAGTTGTATCTGTGTATCTTTTAATTGATTAGTTATATCAAGATTAACTCTACCCATCTCGTTGGCAATTGCACGTGCTTCATTCTGCGCAGCCCTAGCCTCAACCTTATCCTTCATAGCAAGCTCGCCAGCTAAACCTTTAAGGTCTGCCATACTCATATCTCCCTTGCTAAACTTTTCTAGTCTTTGGAAATTCTTTTTATCATCTACCTCATTACCTGTGCTAGTAAATGAATCCATGTATTGCGGAAGCATGCCCTCAATCTCACCTGTAAGTTCTGCACGCTTCTCCTTATTAAGCCCATATTGCTGAATCATGCCACCAATCTGTTGCCCCATGTTGGCAAACATTTGGCCTTGCGCACGCCCGGCTTCCATAATGGGTCGAGTATCGACCCGTGCCAGCGCTGATCCGTAATTTCCGCTAAAGAATGGTTTTCTTGCCATAATATTTTATCTCCCTATTTTTGAATCCATCCATCTGCGGATGCGTGCTTTTAGCCTTGGCTTATCTGATATAAAGTTTGCAAAGCGTTCTCCGTATTTTATGTAGGTTGCCCTAAACCATGATGGTGAATCATTGAGCATCCACTTGCGGAATAATAACCATGCTGGATTATGCTCGCCATATACTTCTCTCGCTACCCAGCAGAATCCACCAAGTAATGTAGCTCCACCACTTGCAGCAGCACCTGCTCCACCAAGCAACCCACCACCAAGCGAACCAAGTCCACTAAATATACCAGCAGTCTTAGTTGCATCTGCTGCAACATTTGCGTTGTACATATTGGCAGCATTAGTTGCTTGGTTTTGTATGTATCCTAGTCCACTCTCTGGGTTAAGATATTGTGGGCCTGAATTAAGTCCGTAGCCTGCCTGTCCAAATACAGACTGCCCGGCTTGCAAGCTACCTCCTCCTCCTCTGCCCAACACTGCTTGGAATGGATCGAGGGTGGATTGGTCTTCTAATGCTGCAAGTCCACCAGCAGCTTGGATGTAACCAAGAATACCTGACTGCTTGAGTTGTTCATTCAAGCGATCCGCATCCATTTGCGCGCCTGTCTCAAATTGGTAATTGGAAATTTGGTTAGCTAAGTTGTTTAGCTGAACTTGCATGCCCTCTTGCGCACCATACTTATTTGCCTCCTGGCTAAACTGCTGATTAGCCATTAATCGTTGCTGATTAAGTTGTGCCTCTGCTTGTTCTTGCGTGAGTCCAGCCTCCAATGCCATTGCACGAGCTTGTTGGGTAAATCCAGCATCTGCCATTGCTTTTTGCTGTGCCATGTTTGCTTGCAACTGCTCTTGGTTTAGACCAGCTTGCAAACCACTTTCTCGCCTTTGTTGCTCTGCTGCTGTGTTTGCTAAATTAGCTTGCTGTGCAAAGCCTGCCTGTGCTTGTTCCCGTCCTAGTCCAGCCTGCACACCAAATTCTGCTGCTCGGTTACTTGCCTGTTGGTTTGCAAGTGCAGCGTTGAGTGCTTGAGAAGAACCAAACTCGGATGCTCGGTTACTTGCTTGTTGATTTGCAAACGACTGAGCTTGCTTTTGTTGTGCAGCTAATGCTTCTTGGCTCAGACCTGCTGCCATACCAGCTTGTAATGCCTGGTTACTTGCAGCTTGATTTGCAAGTTGTGCTTGCATGTCTTGCCCAGAAGAATACTGAAGTGCTTGATTTTGTGCTGCTTGGTTTTGCATGGCAGCTTGTAAACCACGCCCTAAGTCAGACTGTTGTAACCCTGCTTCTTGTCCAAGTGCAGATTGTGCAAATGCTCGGCTTTGCATTTTACGTGCGTTGTCTTCAGCAACCCTTGCCTCTGCCTCTGCAATTGTACCTGACTGGTCAAATGTTCTGCCCATCATGGTGGATCTTGCACGAGCAGCCTCTGCAATTTGGCGCTCCTCACGATCAGTAAGCCCTTGGTCAAGTCCAGCCTCTGCATCTTTCATTAATCTAGCACGCAAACTATCTGCTTGTATACGTCCACCATCTAACCCTGCAACTGCACTATAACCTCTTCCTGTTACTCCAGCGCTTGGAGTGTAAGATGTGGCTGCACTTAATGCTAATGGGTCTGCTGCTTGTGCTGCGGTGTAACCACTACCTGTGACATTTGCGGTTGGGTTGTATGTTGTGCCAGCAGTTAGCTTTTGCCCGGTAATATCTGCTAATTCATCATACCCTGTTTTTGCAGTTAACGACATCGGGTCTGCAACCTCTGCACCTGTAAAAGAAGTATCCCCTGCTAAGTCAACTGCTGTGGTATTTTGTGCTGCGTCAAAGCCTTTACTTTCTAGTGATAGCGGATCAGTTATACCTTGTGGCCCACCAATTGCCCCTGCTCCCGTAAGTGAATCTTTTTGTCCCTCTAGTACTTCTCTAGCAGACTCAAGTGCTTCCTGAGTGCCGGGCTTGTAATCTTCCATGATGTCCTGGTATGTACCAGATAAACGAGCAACATCCTTTAAATCACGCTCTCTTTGACGAGATAAGTTACCTGCTTGGATATCCTCGCCATACGCAGATAAACCTAAGAAGTTACCACTCTCATCAAATCCAGCTTGTCTGCCTGAGTCTTCTTGTTCGTAGGTTGTAGGTAGTTCCCTGCCTTCTGCTTTACCAAATGCCTTATAATGATCTTCCCCAAACTCTTCAATTGTACGTGTGTCTCCTGCTTGACGAGCAGCAGTAAATTGATCCATTTGATCCTTATTTTCTTTTATGTATGATGCGTAGTCTGGTTTCGCAACTGTGTTTTGCACGCCTCGCTTGTCACCAAGCAAGTCAACCATGCCATCACCTCTTGTTTGTTTTTGAAATGTATAGTCAGTTAGGTTGATATCTTCGTCACCACCTGCATCAGATATTTTTGTTTTAATATCTGTATACGAAGTGCCTACTTCATCTAAAAGAGTAGTATTATGTGCGGCTGTTGCTTTCCATCTTGTATCAAGTAAACTTTTTTTCTTAGTATAGGTATATTCCTCACCTTGCTCATTCAATTGCGTTGGTAGTCCACCCGTCCTTTTAGTAATGCCGCCTGTCTTTGTGTCAAGAATACCATAAGTTGGAGACCTTCCGTTTAATTTTTCCTCTGAAGTCGCATCTTCTTTAAATGCTGTTGCCCTTTGTCCTGGATCAATCTCAACCTGTTGATACCTACTGCCTGCGCCATCTATTACTTTTCCATTTGGTATGAAGAATTTACCATCTTTATTCTGCTTTACTTCAGATGTTCTATCACCACCTAGCAAAGTCTGCTTCAGTATATCTGTGTCTGTCTGTGCAGTCTTCTTACGAATCGATTCTTCGAGTGGAAGTAAAGATTCAAGTGAACCTGTACTTTTAAAGTCTCCTGTGCCTGTAAGTAATTGTACCTGTGCTTTAAGTGCGTCTGCCATGCCTTCGCCATAACTTGGCTGCGCAGGCATTTGATATGTTGTTCCTCCTCCCATTTTTATTTCCTCCGATTAATTCGATTAAAGTCGTACCATTTTATTGGTTGTTTTTTTAAATGCCTCATCCATCCAACAAAAGATAGTGGATAGGGTATGCGGTTAATGAACTCGGATATTGCATCATCTCCAATTGCTGTTCGGACATACCATGCATCTGGTGTGACTACTCCCCATTGCTCATCTGGATGTATGTCTGTATCTGTCCGTACTGCTTTTCCAAGTAACATGGTTTGTGGTGTAATAAATACATACCCATAGGCTGCATACGCACTTAAATCCTTGAACATATCGCCTTTAGTTGAATCGTAAAATTCCTTTGCTCGTTCTAATATATTCATGTACTAATTGTCGCTCCTAATGCGACCACTTTCCATGCAGATCCATCAGATACTGCGACTGTTGCTGCACCTGCATTTCCATCTGCTACGTAAATCATTTGCCCGGCTGGACTAGCGCTTGGAACGGCAGCTAGATCATATGATTTTAGTGTCATTATTGTTCCACTAATTTCATTAATCGTAACAGTTGGGCTGCCTAGTTGGTTTAAATTGGTGGACGAAATATCCACACCTGTTGCGTATGTAAAGCCCGGTGTAACTGTTGCAGTAATTGTCATCTATGCAACTTCCCTTCTTGCTGCTGCCCCCACCCCAATTGCTTCCAAGCTAACATGTCTAAAGCTTGGTCTGCCTGCTGTGACATTGATTTCTACTTCTGCGCCATACCCACGGGTACGACCCGTACCAAAGCGGAAGAGTGCTTCTTCTGTGCCATCTGCTGTATGGCTTAATACTGTGGTGCTTGCATCTGGATCTAGTGTGTTGACCTTAATATTAAATGCATCTTGGTTTACTGTGTTTGCACCTAGTTGTCCACGCTTCCAACTCTTCACACTAATATCTCCAAGGGTGTAGGAACGTGTGACAAGTTTACCTGCAATTGCAGTTGTGCCGGACTCAGATGTACTTCCTATCTTGCGACCAGAATCATCTATGGAGTTTTCTTCCATGAGGTAAAATCCTGTGTCATTACATGCGAATAATCTACGCCTTGTTGGTGCAGATCCATGCGAGCAAATTACCCAATCATCCACATGAAATGCCAAGCTACCTGACATTGCTGGGTAGGAGTCAACACTAGTCCATGTTGATGTAAGCAGGTTAAACACGAAAATCTTGTTAGGTACTGTTGAACTACCTGTGGGTACGGCAAGATAGTAAGAGTTGTTATACACGATACCACATGCAGTATCTGCTGCTGCAAAGTTAACCTCATCAAACTGATCCTGTATGGGTCTGGTCATGGGTATGGTTTCGCCACTTACTTTACTTATAGCTACTCCAAGTCCCTTGGCAGGGTCTGTACCAGGTGACAAGACGATGACCCCATTATCTGACAGGAAGAATGTTTGTGGGCCAGACTGTGCGATTGATTTGCGTGCCACACATCCATGCTGTCTTGTAATCTCGTAAGTGTTAGCTGCGCTTGTTGTGGCAATGTTGTTAATCATATGGATGCTATTACGCATGAACACGATTAACTGATCTTCTTGGTATGGATAAAAGCCTACAAGAAAATCTGCACTTCCTTTATTTATTCTAAATTGTGAGTCAGCAGCGTAGTAATTATCGGTGTCTAATAAGTCAGACATGATAATTGAATAGTTACTATCTGTGGGTTGTGGAATGATTAAGCGATTGCGAAAGAATACACCATAATCTGTGTTTGGACATTGTATGCGCCCAGCACCTGGACTTCCATTTGCTTTAACTACAAAGTCAGTAGGACTGCTAAAATTTCCATCCCATTCAAGTGGTGTTTTATTTTTACCACGAAATAAAATTAGCTTCTCAAGTGACTGTACAAAGCTCGCCCCATCTGCTTCTGCCACTACTTCACTACCAGGATAATCGATGTTGATACCAGAGTTATTTGCATCATTCCAAATGATTGCTTTTGTCTTGGTTGCCACAACTACAAACTCTGTGCCTGTTGCAGGGTCGCTGAATAAAGTGCTGGCAAATACACGCTCGTCTGATCCGTTGTAAGTCAGTGTGACTGCACCTGCTAGAAAATCTATACCTTTGCGTACCTCTGCAAGGTCACCAATCAAGCGCATATTCTCACTTGTCTGTACGAAGCCCGGTTCTAAACTTGTTGCTTCTTGGTATGAATCAATACCACGAAATCCACGATCTCCGTCTGTAAGAACTTGGTCATCCAATCTACCTGATGTACGATAACGTGCCATTCACTTGTTCTTGATTTCTAGGTAGAGTTTTCTACCCATGTAAACAATAGTGATGATACCTGCAATGCATCCAAATAAGTCATCCAGGTGTGCCAGACCAAAGGTGGCAACTGTACCACTCATGCCAAGAATTGCAGTACGGTCTATCATTAGAACAACCAATCTAATATGATGATGCCAACGACAAGTCCTACGAATATGGTTAACATTTTGCCTTTCTTCGACATGTCCAAGAACTTGTCACGTAATATTTCTAAGTTTCTCATGGTTTACGGGAGGGTGGTTTTACAGGGAATGGTGCGCGAGTAGCGTGTTTAATTGCTTCAGTTTGGGAGCATTGACGGGCAGTGCGTTTGGCAATAAATATGGGTATGGCAAGGTAGCCACCAAGTAATACTGCTGCTCCAATAAGGATACTTTTGATTGTGCTGGTAAATTTCTCAAAGCCTGTTTTATGTTCCTCCATACCTTGAGCGACCAAGGCAGATACATCCCCGTGTGATAGCGCCTCTATGGTTTCTTCTGCTTCGATGAGGGCATCCTTGTTTTTGAGTGCCTCGCCAGCAAGTACTCCAGCACCAGCGGAGAGTCCACCTATTACCGGGCCACCTAAAGATCCGGCTGCACCTCCAGCCAATCCTCCCATTAGAGGGTAGGTAGAGCGCAAACTGCACGAAGTCATGCAGATAAGAACAAGGACTATAGCAGTGTAAATCATTCAGGTGGGAAGTTTGGGTCAGTCCACTCGTCAGTTGCTAGAATGGTGAGTATTTCAGAATGGGAGTATTGCGTTTTACCATCCAAGAATGAAGGTGTTGTGTCAGTGTCAAACTTAACAAATGTTTGCGTGCCAGCTACATTGTAACGAACTGTATCGGCACTTGTCTCGTCTACTTGGCTAAAATCAACGGAGTCTACTTCGTCCGCATTTATTATTACATATTTTCTGCTCATAATTTATTAAGATGGTACTGTGGTTGAAAAGGTTGGCCCGTTGGTTAGTGTGCCGTCATTGCCTCCGCTTCCTTGATCTGTGATAGTAGTGCCTGTTCCACCATCGTTTTCACCCATTCTCCAATACCCCACCAAATTCGATGTTCGATCCGTATTGTAACTCCCTGCATCTGTTAAGTCGTTTGGAGTTCCACTATTATAAATAGCACTAGCATCATTGCCATCGAGGCAAGCATCCCAAACCGCAAACTCAT
>Ga0208134_1002024_pt1 | contig 11162 bp, 18 predicted proteins | sample VirMetDEL_Mar_31_FD_184515 | JGI IMG/M metagenome (GOLD analysis project Ga0208134, IMG submission 184515) | Aqueous microbial communities from the Delaware River and Bay under freshwater to marine salinity gradient to study organic matter... | ecosystem: Environmental > Aquatic > Marine >... | reverse complement strand
ACTTAAAAGTTGTGCTAATGTAGCTGATGGCTCTTTATATGGCAGTGGGATGATGGAGTTTTTAAGATCTCCCCCTGGGACATCGATGTCCCTAAACTCCCCAGGATTAAGAGGCTCGTCATCATTACGAATACGAACACCACGAGCCTTAAACCCAGCTGGTAAATTAGAGAGCGTACCCGCATCAATTAATTGCCTCAATATAGAAGTCGCAGCACGAGAAAGACCTCCGATTGTGTGCAATAAACCGAAGCCGTAAAAGCCAAATCCTGGTAAAAACTTGAAATGAGTGAAATATTGTCTTTTCCTTTTTAATGGGTCTTGTTCTCTAAAATTTCTAGAAATCGATAACACTTTTCCAGAATTCTGATCAAGGGTAACAATATAAGGAAGCATAATGCCCGAAGGATTCCCCTCCATATTCTTGTCTTCAAAACCCTCCAAGTCCAAGTCAATGTGGCATTCCAATAAGGTATACACATCGTCAGAGTAATTTGGGCGTAGTCCCAACAACTCATCAGCACGTTCTTGGATAGCTCCTTCGTCTGCACCATCACCTGTTTCAGATAATTCGACATCTCTGTATACTCCTGCTACTTGTAGTTTACGAATATCATTATACGTCATTCTCACTACATGTGTAACCCTCTCCGCTGTTCTTAAATCACTAGCTGAATATGGAACAACCATATCCTCTGCTGGTACGAACTTGGAAACGGCTCTCTGCTTGGTTTCATCAAAATAAATCTTTTTAAATGTAGAACCAGTTAACGGCAAATAAAACAACATTTGATCCGTGTCTTGATCATACTCTTCCATGATTTCAGTAATCTGATAATTCATGAAATCTTCTACACGTTGTGCTTGTGCTTCTGTTTCTTGTGTTGGTGTCCCTAATATCTGTGTTTTTACTGGCCCACCACTTGGTAGCATCTCTTTATAAGCTTGAGCTTGAAACTGTGTAACAGCTTCAGAAAGTAACGGGTGAGTTACACCACTCGCCCCCAAGAAAGGTTCACTTCGGTCTTCATAATTAATGCCCAGTAACCCTAGTCCCTTGGCAATGGCTTCTTCCCAATCTTCCCTTGATTCAACATCTTCACGGAATTTGGCTCGAATATCTGATGATAAGTCTCCCAAAACGTCATCGTCAAGAATCTCTGCAAGATTGGCGTCATGTCTATATTCTTCTGCTTCAACCTCTATTGCCTCTTCACCTATTAATTCAATTCCTTCAGGTAGATCATTTATAGTTTCTGGTAATTCAATTTGAAGACTGTCTTCTTCAGGCATCATTTGACCACCCGGTCCCATCGAGCCTTCTACCATTCCTGCTATTTGTCTAGGTTCTATTGCCATTAGCCTGCCTTTCTAAATTTTTCAAAAAAGCCACCTTTGTTCATTCTAGGTATAGCTTCTTTTTTCTTTCCTAACAAGGGTCGTATGTCTAGTACTCTCATAGGGTCATTCCCTACTTTGTTTGAAATGGTTGCTTTATCTGCCGCAGATATAACTTGATTTTTAAGCACTGCACCTTTTCTAACATATTCTTTTAAAATTTCATCTAAGTTTTTACCAAAGACTGATTCAAACTCCCCAGGTCCTTTTCTTTGTCTTCTTAAGGCATAATCGTTTCTAGATGGAAAAGCAATAAACTCTTTACCATTTTCAATAGCTTGCTCTATATTGCTTCTTGCTAAAAATTGACTTGCTTTCTTCAAGTTAGGGAAAGGTGCATTTTTAAATAAAGGCTCTTTGCTTATAGGTACCTCCATTTCTTCAGCTTCATGCTTCATGGTTCTTATAAAAACATCTTGTTGTTTTTTGTCCGTAAGTTTCTTTCTTAATTCTTGAGAAAGCTTTACAAATTTTTTCTTATTGTACTCATTATCCAGTTTTGTTGTTAGGTTATCTATGTCTACTTGTTTAATTTTTATTTTATCATCTAAAAAAGCCATCTCTTCATCATAAGCATTTTTACCAAGTTTGGCTCTCATTATATTTAGACTATCCATGGAATTAATACTTGCATCAAATTCGATGTCTTCCATTATACGTCCTCTTGTATTCATTAAAGGTCTTCCTGTTTCAGGGTTAACTTTTTGTTTAGTTCCTGGAACACGAATAATGGTAGGGTTTGTTATAGATTCAACTAAATCTGTAATAGCTTGTTGTTTATGCAACACTGGGTTCTTCGATAACTGAGGAGAAAAAGCAGGTATTTGTCTATTTTCTTTAATTGATCTTTCAACGAGTTCTTTTGCTAATTTATTTAAATCAAGACCAGTATCATCCATAGCCTCTGATACTGCAATATTTAAATCTGTTTTAGCTTTTATATACTCATCACTACCTTTTTCAGAGTTTAAAAGCCTATTTTTTAAATTTGTTATTGTATCGTTATCAAAATTTCTAGAAAAATTAGGATGGTTTCTTATTTTTTCTACAAATTCTGTTGTTAATTGTTGTGTCTCAAAATAGTTTTTAGCTTCTGATTTCATAGTGTTTGACACAAGTTGTTTATTATCTTTTCTCACCCCTTTTACTCTATCAAAGAAACCAAGATCCATGGTTGCTGTTTTCTTTTCGAGATCAATAATATTATTAGGTGTGCCATCTAATTGATTACGAGCTAGTTTAATTATAAAATCTTTACTCGCCCCACCTTTTTCTGTATCAACGAACATTTCGAAATAAGGATTGTCTGCTGCTTTTCCTCTTGCATCGTATACTGTAAAAGGAGAAGCTAATTCTTCTGGTTCACCGATCTTCTTTCTTGACAAAAATCCAACAGCATTATCCGCCGCTAAACTTTGACCAATAGTTTCTTCTTTTACTATCTCATATTGATCAAGATCCTTATACAATTTTTCTTGTTCTGTACTTAATCTTTGTTGTTCGTCAATTATATTTTTTTTCTGTGCTTTAAAAGTAGAGAACCCTATATTGTTTTTCTTGTCTATTTCTGCAATCTCATCTATATACACACGATCTTCGTTTGTAAGAATATTTAAAAATTTAGGATTCTTTTTGGCATCATAAACTTGTTGTCCGTCTACAACTTCACCGCCTGCTTTCCCTCTTTGTAAATTACTTTGCATAGAACTAAAGGTTGCTTTTTCTTTATCTAATCGATCTTTTAAACTATTAAGCTTATCTCTTTCGGCTTTAAACTCTGAAGAGTTTTTGTAGTTATCTAGTCGATCTAATTCTTCTGCATTCAGTGTTCGACCTAATCTTTTTTCTTCATAAGATATGGAATTATATAGTTTCGCATCCAAATCCATAACTTCTTTTTGTAAGACATCCACTTTGTTTTTCTGTGATGTAACTCTTTCAGGTAAAGATAATAATGATTGATTTAAATCTTTGTTACCAGCTAAGTTCATTTGATGTTCTATCGCAATAACACCATCAGATAAACCGTCATTTAGTTTAGGATCTAGTTTTACATCTGCATTTCTTATGTGACCAAAATAACCAGGGTTAAGAGTGCTTTCTCCATAATCATGAAAACCTTGAGGTAAATCTGTACTATCTAGACCTCTTAATTTTGTTGATAAGTATGTATCATTTAATAATTTATTTCCGGGTATTGGTTCCGTGGGATCATTAAAATGTATAATTTTATAGTCAGTCGCCACTAGTTCTAAATTGTACGGTGTTTGTTGATTGTAATTAGCGATACCTATATCATAGTCTTCCATTATCTCAGCGGCTTTTTCGGAATCCATATTATCTGCCCAAGATGTATCTTTTCTCATTTCTTCAAATTCGTTTCTTGAGTAAACTCTTTTATTTATATTAGGCTTATAGGCTCTAGCCACTCTCAATAAATCATCTTGTGTAACAGGCTCAGTTACCCCTTTATCAATCTGTCTTTGTAAATATGCCAGTAACCCCGATTCTTGTGCCTCGGCAAATGTAGGTCGCTTACTTAAAATATTTATTGCATCTTGAGCACTGGTGCCTTCTTTTGGAAACGACATTCCACCCGGCTTGTTTGTGTTTTCTAAATCATACACTAATCGAGAATAAATACTTTTGTCCGCGGACAATGCACTTCCAAACGTAATTTCGTCTTTGTCTCTAATTTTTGTATCGATGTTTATTTTTTTTGGTTTTGGTTTAATCCCTCCCGAACCACTACCCTCGGTCATTAAAACCTCACCCGTGGTTCGTGGAACATCGTCCATTTTTAAAATAATTCCCTCTGGTGTAACCATGCTTTGTCTCATCTTAGAAGCAAGATTCCCGGGAGTTTTTAAAGTGTTCACGATCCCCGATCCAGAGATAGGAACAACACTTCCACCAATTCTTGTTAAATTCTCAGCGAAACTACCAGTAGGTTTTATATCAAAAGCTTTTTGAAAAAATTCTGATCCAATACCTTGTTCAAGCATCTCACTAGGTTTTTTTGTTGTTTTATATAAATCATCAAGGGTTTGACCACCACCCATAGGTAGAAACTTGGAAATAAGACCTGCGATATCGCCACCCGCTCCAAGGATATCGGTGCCCAGTAACCCTAAACCCCTTACCATATCTTCCTTGGCTTTGGTTCTAAGTGCCTGCTTTTCCTCTGGGGGCATAGGCGTTGGCAGAAGTCTGTCTTGACGTTCCATTAAGTAATCCTTGTTGTCTTCTTTTTATTAGGAAGCATTCTATCTGAAAATCGATTAGTAACAGTATAACCTTTAGTTACCCTTATTTTTTTAATCGGCTTTTTTTTCATTAGTAATATTCTCTTGCTCTTCTCGGATACCAGTTCTCTGGTATCTCTTCTCCTTTTAAATCAATAAACCCGCCTTGCCTAAAACGCATGACTGCCATTGTCATACTATCACAATAGTCATCATGATCGCCATTAGGAAAAGATGCAACCTCTTCTATCACATCATCGGCAAATTTTTCTCCTTCAGGATACCACACTTTACCAGATTCGAAAATAGGCGAAACAATATGCATTCTCATAGTTTTATCAATGCCCCCACCACCTTTTCGTCTGCCCGGGCTAAATGTAGTAACAGGCAAGTTTAATAATCTTAATTCATCTGCCAACGGTTGACCAGATGCTTTCGCCTCAATTAACATCAAATCTGGTTCCCAATATTCATTTTCTTCTATAGCTATTTCTTTTAACTCTGGAAAATTCCAACGACCCTTCTTCGCATCCAACATTATTAAATGTTGTACACCATCTTCCTTCGGCTCAAACACACCCCACGTTGTAATAGCACTATAGTCGGCAGTCTCTTTTTTGCTATATGCCGTATCATAACTCTGCACTATATAATCTAATCTCGGGGTATCTTGTCTCTCCCAAGGTTGCCACCAATCTCTCTTGATCATGGCAACGGCTTCCGAGGTTGGGTTCTGTTGCCACTGTGCGTTCCACTTGACCGGGGACAGTGATGCCTTGACCTTTAATAATTCTTCAACTTCCCAAAATTCAGGCCATAAAGGCTTATCACTAGGAAGTATAGCTGGGAATTCTATAACCTCCCATTGATCCGACATACTATCCATCGTCATATTCTGTACTAATCGCCCCGTCAGATCCTTCTTAGACCATCTGGTTTGCACAATGATGATGGTTCCCCCCGGTTGTAATCTCTGTCTCGGTCCAGATGTGTACCACTCATAAGTATTGTCATAAGCAACCGTGGACAGTGCATCTTGTTCCGAGTGCGGATCATCAATGATCAACAAATCGGCACCACGACCTGTCATTGCAGCACCCACCCCCGCAGCAAAATATTCCCCGCCTTGGCTAGTCTCCCAACGACCTGCCGCTTGGCTATCCTGTTTCAAGTCCGTCTTGGGAAAAACCTCTGCATATATGGGATCGGCAATGAGATCACGGACTTTCCTTCCGAATCTTACAGCAAGTTCCGTGTTCATGGTAGCCTGTATGATTTTTAATTTAGGATTACGGCCCAAGAACCACGAAGGCATTAAATACGAGGCTAATTCTGACTTCGAGTGTCTAGGTGGCATGTTGATGATCAAACGCTTCAAGTTACCCGATGCAATGTCCTCGAGCTTTTCGGCGATGATACGATGATGTCTGCCCTCTATAAATCCCTCATATACATGTTTAGCATAGGCAAGAAATTTAGTTTGAGCTAATTCTCTGGTTTCAAGTCGTCTCTTCTGTTCTTCCAGTAACAGAACTTCTTGTAACACTTCTTTAGGTAATACATCTAGGTTCATGCCCAAACAATAATATATTTCAATGAATTTATCAATCATTGTAATTATTAGTGTGTAAGTTACCCTTGCCCCCGTGTTTTAGGGGGTGGCCCCTCTTGCAATACTAAAGTTATTTCCCGTTTCGTTGGAGTAACCCCTAAGCTTAAAACAAAAGACTCGCAAGCTCGCTTTTGTTTTGTCAAATTTTTTGAGGGTTGCAATGCATGGAGTGCATGTCCGTTATGCAGTAATGTAGAACTTTCTGCTTCACTTATGGGAAGACCTGGGATACACTATTTTTATAACAACAACCAAGGAGGACAATTATGTCTAATATTCAAGATGCAATTGAAAGAGAAATTGCAGACCAAATCGAAACTCGTATCGATGATGCGATTTATGAGAACACAGATGTTCAACAACTAAAGTCAGATGTTGAAGAGCTAAGTAATGCTTTAGACATTGATAGCATAGTTGATAAGGTAATGCTTCAACTAACTATAAAACTTGTTAAAGGTATTGATGATGGATACGTCATGGTTAAAAGATCTTATCTTAATCAACTAGAAGAGAAGGAGAGTAACTAATGAAGTGTTCGATTTGTACAAGCAAAATCGATGTTCAAGCAAACGGATTTGAGGGAGGGCATAATGCCTTCCCCATTTCCAATGGACGTTGTTGCACTCGTTGTAATGACAATGAGGTTATGCCTATAAGGATCGCAATCATCTCATCGGGTCGAGCAATGCCGACACGAGCACTCAAAGATATTCTTGCCGAGCAAAGAAAAGCAAGAGCTTTAGCTAAAGTATCTTTGAAGAATATAACAAAAGAAGTTAACAAAAGGAAAAACAATGGATAGACAAAGAGAACTAGAAGAAGAATGGTGGTATCATTACAATGCAAAATGTGATCACATTGCAGAACTTAAGAAGGAGCATCATGATCCGTTTTGGGATTGTGACTATAAAGGCAGAATGCCTAATGATCCCGACTATGAAAAATAAACAAGTTTCCTTGGGAAAAGGGGAGAGCTTCGGCTTTCCCTTTTTTTTATCCGTGTCCCGAGGCTCGGGGTCGGGGTCGCAAAACCTTAAAACAAAAGGCTCGCAAGCTCGCTTTTGTTTTCCAAAATTTCTAAGGGTCGCAAGACGGGGGAAGCAATGACAACGAAAAGCTCGCAAGCCTCCCTTTTCGTTGTACCTCGTTATTACAGACAAGCAGACATTCGGCAATTGAACCATGAACCAAAAACTTTGGTTGCTCTTGACCAAGAACAATGGCATTCGCAACAAGATATCCGTCAAATAAAAATGCATTGGAGGTGCGAGGGTCTTTGACCAAGATAAAAGAGACATAATTATTTTTATATATCCTAATATGTGTTGATATTTGGGATTTTTCTAATTTAATCTTATTTCCTTTTATAGGTGCTTTAAGTTCTATAAATAATGGCAACATTTCATTTATAATAATTAAATCTGGAAAACCCGAATTATATTTATTCTCTATCTTTTGTATAAAATCAGATTTTTTTAAATTCATTTTTATCTGTTTAAAAAAGTTTTTTTCTCTTGACATTTATCTTATATTTTCCCATACTTAGACATAATTAAAAAAGGGGTTTTTCATGTTAAAAGATAAGGTACATTTTAGTAATATGAGTGGCAAGTTAAAATTTTTAAGGGCGATAAATACCGATACAACAACAAATCCATTTTGTATGAAACAAAAGACAAATAAAAAATCAATTTGTTCTTTTTGTTACTCGTGGTATATGCTCGAAACTTTTAGAAAAAACTGTGTTGATGCTTTCGCAAGTAATTCTATTTTATTAAGTACAACATGTCTAAAATCAAATAATAATATTCCTTTTATTATTGATGCTTACTTGAGAATTAATGGTCATGGAGAATTAATTAATACTTTGCATCTTCATAATATTGTTAATATTGCTTTATTTAATCCACATTGTAATATTGCAGTTTGGACAAAAAGAAAAGATTTAATAAATAAATACTTTAAAGAAAACGACAAACCAAAAAATTTAATTCTAGTTTTTTCAAATCCAAAAATTAATCATATTAAAAAAGATATACCCAAACATTTTGACAAAGTTTTTAATAATGTTGAAGAAAATAGTTTTATTGATGAGCAGAATTGCACGGGGCAAGAGTGTTATAAGTGCTTACAATGTTACAAGTTTGAAGGCGAAAATATTATTGTTGAAAAAGTAAAAGAAGACGAAAAGTACCAAAAACACAATTTAAAGGAGGCTATATAATGGAAACCAAAAACAAAAAATTTGGAGAATACAAACCAATAAAAATTGGAAACATTTTTTTAAATACTGTTGTTGAGGACGTTATAAAACAAGAGATTGAAGAGACAAAAGGTTTAATTAATCAAGTAAAAGATATTAATCAATTAGTGGAGGCTTAATTGAGTATTTACGAACAGTTAAGAAAAATAATTAATGCAAATCCATGTTGGCAACAAGACAACACAAAAATTGAATTACTTTGGAATATTCTTCTATCAAAAGACAAAAGAAGTTTTAGAGAATATTTCGAAGAGGAGCATAATATTAAATTATATGATGCAATGACATTTAAAGAATTATTAACTTTATGCAGTCAATATAACGTGGGAGGAAGATTTAAATGAATGATATTTTAAATGATATTGTTAAATTAAAAGCAATTCAAGAAACTGTTAGCTCAATTAATGGTATTTATTTTACAAAAAAAATACTGGAAGACATGATTATTGAAAAAGAAAATATAATAACTAATTTTGAAAAATCTATAAAACTTCATAAAGGGGAGTGCAGAAGATGAGCAGATTAAAAGATAAATTATTTGAAGTTGAGTTGTTTGTTGGCGAAAAACTTCAAGACTTAACCAACGAACAAGTAATAAAAGAGGTTCGCAAACATTTCGGTTCGCAGATGTTTGTTGATCATGCAGAAGAGTTATTACATGAATTTCAACAAGAAGTTAATTTAGAAAGAATGCAATCATGGTAGATATTAATACTGAAAATAGAGTTTGTATGTTTTATATAATCAACAGACTTCATGGAATAATAACCAACACTAATAATGAGGTGTGCAAAGACACAACCGAATTTTACAATGAGTTGGTTTACAATCTCGGTGTAAACACTTTAAGAAATCACAACAATCCAAAGGAGGACAACAATGGATAAATTTACAAAACCAATACTAAAAAATGTAAGAGAAATATTTGATGAATCTTTAAAAAGATATGTCAATGATATGTATGATAACAAGTTTGATTTCCATCTTGGTAATTGTTCTTTTGATGAAGACCAAGCAAAGTTTCAATTGATTGTTACTTTTAAAGGTACTTCTGTTCAAGACATACAAAGAAAAAAAGAGTTTGAAGACCTTAAACAAATGGCAAAATTCTTTGATATAGATTTATTAAAGAAACACCCTAGATACACTCTTGTTGGTTACAAAAGTAAAGCAAGAACAAAACCTTGGATTATTACAGATAATCAAAAAAAGGGAGAGTATATTATAACTGATGATCAAGCCAAAATGTTGTTTGGCAAACAAGATGTAAATAAATTCATTGAAAGACAAAGGGAGGCTCAAGCAAATGGATAAATTAACTTTAAAAGACCTTGAACAACTTCGAGAATGGGTTGATCAAATGTATTGGGATTTTGACCGAATGAGCAGAAGTGGTCAAGACACTTTAAATAAAATCGCAGATAGACTTGGTGTGCAAAATCATGCTTTAGAAGAAGTTGATCCAAAAGTTTATGATGTGATCGACACTATGGACGTTAACAAACTGCAAAGGGAGATTATTGAAAATGACTAAAAAAACAGATTGGGAATTAAGACAAGAAAAAATTAAAACCAACAGAAAGAAGGGGGTAAAAGCTTTATCTTCTGAACAAAGAGAAGCTATTAACTTAGCTCATCAATCTTTAGTAACTGTCTTAGGAAATATCCGAGATATAGAAGATATTTATTTATCGGACATACGAGAAATGAATGGTGCTATGTGGAAAATGAGGCATGAATTTGAAATAAGCACGGAGGACTATTATGAGTAGAAAAATAAAAGCGAAAGCAATTGAAAAATGGAGGGCACAAGGAGTTCCTTGTGTTCCTCGTTATCATTTTACAGAAGTTCCAAACAATAACTATGGTCGTCTATTTATAAAATGTTTAAAAAAGTTTTTAAACAAAGATGGTTACTATGTTGTAGTTAAGGGGCAACACTTAAAAAAAGATGTTGATTGGAGAGATCATCAATTTGGTCAACCTCAACATGCATCAACACACCTTAGAGTTTATTTAAATAGGAGGCAAGATTAATGAAAGATCAAACACCTTGGACTGGGAATGCCCAGGAAATTAAGGCAATAGATCACAAAATGTTAGAGATGTCTAAAATTTTAGAAGACTACATGGAACATAAATTTGATGTCATTACAGATAGTGATTGGTTTGCAGACCTAGTAGAAGAAAAGATTAGAAAACTTTTAACAGAAGAAGAAGTAAAGAGGGGGATACATAGTGATTAAAGAAGTTTCTTTATGTAGTGGTATCGGAGGGTTTTCTCTCGGATTCGAATGGGCGAAGTTTGCAGAGCCAATCATGTTCTGCGACTTTGATGAATGGTGTAGAAAAGTTTTAAAAAAGAATTGGAATGATATTCCAATATACAATGATGTAAAGGAGATAGCAAATGACCCAAGAAGATTTATTTCAAGCAAAATCAACAAAGAAGAAAAGTGGGTACTCACATCGGGCTACCCGTGTCAACCCTTCTCAGTCTCGGGAAATCGCAGAGGGGAAGAAGACCCTCGCCACATCTTTCCGTACATCCATAGAATTGTTGAACAAACAAGACCCACTTATTGTGTTTTCGAAAATGTTTATGGGCATGTCTCAATGGGACTTGACGAGGTACTCTTTGAAA
>Ga0208134_1002022_pt1 | contig 11170 bp, 17 predicted proteins | sample VirMetDEL_Mar_31_FD_184515 | JGI IMG/M metagenome (GOLD analysis project Ga0208134, IMG submission 184515) | Aqueous microbial communities from the Delaware River and Bay under freshwater to marine salinity gradient to study organic matter... | ecosystem: Environmental > Aquatic > Marine >... | reverse complement strand
ATTACATTTTCAGGTGCAGATGCATCTTATAAATATTACTACAGATTTGATCAATCAGATTCTACAAACAGTGGTCACCCTTTACTATTTTATTTAGAAGCAGACAAATCTACAGCTTACACAACAGGTGTAACTACAAATGGAACTCCAGGTAGTTCTGGTGCATATACTCAAATAGCAGTTGATGTTAACACACCAAATGTTTTATACTATCAATGTTCATCGCACTCTTTAATGGGTAACTTTGCAAACACTATATCTAATTATGTTAATGGTGCTTTAAATGTAGGTACATTACTTAAAATGCCTGATAATACATCTGCTAAAATATTAGTTGCAGATGGTACAAGTTATCAAGAATCCGCAGTATCAGGTGATGCAACAATTGCATCTGGCGGAGCATTAACACTAGCTAACTCTGGTGTAACAGCTGCTAGTTATACAAATTCATCAATTACAGTAGATGCAAAAGGAAGAGTAACTTCAGCATCAAGTGGAGCAGCAGGGGTGTCAGCAGGGTTTGTTACTGCCATGGCCATTGCGTTATAATAAAAAATAGTTTATAAGGAGAATTATGGCACAAGATTTTGAACGATATATACAAAGAAACGTAGGAACATCAGCAGCGACTGTTCATACAAGTAATTCAGATGATGCAATAATCTCTGTACGTTGCGCAAACACAACTACATCAACAATAAATATAGATGTATTTATTAATGATGGATCAAACGATTATTATTTAATTAAAAATGCGCCAATAGTTAGTGGTGGATCTTTAGAACTAATTGACGGCGGAAGCAAAATTGTAATGCTGAACAATGACGTGTTAAAAGCTAAGTCAGATACTGCGTCAAGTTTAGATGTATGGGCTTCTTTCGTTGATGCAATAAGCACGTAGGAGTAACCATGGCGTATTTAGGAAACGTTCCAGCAAGAAGTTTTATAAGTTTTGAGAGACAGGTATTTACTATTGTCAATTCTCAAACTGCATATACGCTATCACATTCTGTAACTAACGAAAACGATATTAGACTTGTTGTAAATAACGTGGTTCAGGAACCTGGTTCAGGTAAAGCTTATACTGCATCGGGCACTACCCTTACACTATCAGCGGCATTAACAAATGGTACAGACGAAATGTACTGTGTATTTTTAGGTAGAGCAACTGCAACAAACGCACCCGGCGCAGGATCCGTGGGCACTTCGCAATTAGCTGCGGATGCAGTTACAAATGCTAAAATTGCTGACGATGCAATTAGCGATGAACAACTTGATCCAACTGTAATTACAGGACAAACAGCAGAAACTTCTATTGCTACAGATGATTTAATTTTATTATCAGATACTTCTGCATCTGGTGCATTAAAAAAAATGACTAGAGCAAATTTTGTATCTGGTATTGGTGGAACTAACACTCCAGCTTTTTTAGTATCAAAAGGAAGCGATCAATCTGTAAGTAATGGTACAACAACAAAAATAACATTTGATAATGAAGTTTATGATGTAGGTTCATGTTTTGCTTCTGATAAATTTACAGTACCAAGTGGAGAAGATGGTAAATATTTTCTTTATTATAATATAAGAATAAATGCAGGTAATCATTCTGTAGTTCAATATTGTTTTGCACAGTTTCGTAAAAATGGATCAGAATTAACAAGAGTAGAAGGATTAGATTTTAGAAATAATTATGGTGGTTATTCAAATCTTTTAACAAGAAGTTTTACAATACCTTTAGTTGCTGGAGATTATATAGAAGTTTTTATGGATCAAGCACAAACCAGTGGAACACCAACTGTTAGAGGAGAAGGCTCTGGCATTTTAATGAGTACATTTGGTGGATACAAAATCATAGAATAAGGAAAATAAATTATGGCAATAGATAAAATAACAACAGCAGCGATAACAGACGGAACAATAGCAACTGCTGACATAGCAGATGGAGCAGTAACTTCAGTAAAAACTACTGGAGTTGGTGGAACTAATACTCCAGCTTTTTTAGCATTTAAAAGTAGTGTTCAAGATTGTTCTGATAACACCTATACTAAAATAACATTTACATCTGAAAAATTTGATACAGATAACACTTTTGCTGATTCTAAATTTACTCCTGGCGTAAGTGGGAAATACTTCATCTATGCTCAAGTAGGTGGTTATCCAGTAAATGATGTTGGAAAAGATATTACAATTCGTATTTATAAAAACGGTTCTAGTACAGGAGAACATCGTAGAGGTTATCAAAATTATGAATTACAAAATAATGGAACTAATGCTGTTAGTATGTCTGCAGTTATGGATAGTGACACAGATGATTATTTTGAAGTTTATTGGAGAATAAATACAGATAATGGAGTAACTGCAAGAGTAGATTATAATGCTTCACTTCTCTACTGTTATTTCGGAGCATACAAAATTATAGAATAAATTAACTAGAATTTTAACACAGTTGTGTTAAAAATAACAAATAAGGAGAACAAACTATGGCATCACTATCAAGCAAGGTTAAAACTTATTGCGCTAATAACGGCGTAGCAAATGTTGACTTTATGGCAGACGTTTTGCTTCAGGATGACTCAAATGGTCAGGGCCCTTACATCAAGGAATGGAATGTTTCAGGTGTAGCGCAACCAACTGATGAGCAACTGAACGCTGTAGACACTGCTGCTGACTTGTCTGAAAGACAAGGTGCAGTTAGAGCTACAAGAAAAAACGCCTACGGTGATCTAGGTTCACAGCTCGACATGCAGTACCACGATTCAATCGACGGTACAACTACTTGGAAAGACCATGTAGCAAGTGTCAAGACTGCAAACCCGATCCCTACAGAGTAAAGGATAAAAACATATGGCTTACGTTGGAAAAGCGCCCTTAACAGGAGCGTATCAAGTTCTGGATAATATTGCATCTGGGTTCAATGCTTCTACGGTAGCATTTAACTTAACGGTGGGTGGCACTGCTGTGCTTCCAGGAAACGAAGCTAGTTGTATAATTTCTATTTCAGGTGTAGTTCAAGATCCATCAGCCTTTACAATATCAGGTTCACAGATTACATTTTCATCGGCGCCAGCAGCAACAGATACTTTTTTTGGAACTGTGCTCGGTAACACATTTGATATCGGTACACCGACAGATTCATCAGTGACATCTGGTTCTTTGTCATCAACTTTTTTCGTGAAAAATTCACAAACATGGAGTAGTATATCTATGGCTGGATCTACAAACGGAGCCTTGGTTGGACCCGTTACAGTTTCAGGCACAATAACAATTCCATCAGGGAGTACATTCGTAATTTTATAATGAGTAAACTAGAAACAAACACTATTGATACAGTATCAGGAACTTCGACATTACAAGTTGGAAGTACCAACACATCTACTATTACTTTAGGTGTAAGTGGTGATACAGTTAATGTACCATCAGGAGTAACCATCGCTAATTCTGGAACAGCTACAGGTTTTGGTGGTGTTAACACTCCGGCTTTTTTTGCTTTTTTAAATGCTAATCAGGGTAGTATTAATGATACTTCGTTTACAAAAGTAGCTTATGATGCTGAATTATTTGATGTAGGAAGTGGATTCAACACATCCACAAACACATACACTATTCCTGAAGCTGGTAAATATTTCTTTTCTTTTCAAGTTAGAAAATCTAATTTTACTGGTGCAAGATTATTATTAGAAGTAAGAGTAAATGGGAGTGGGATTAGGGATTTAGAACATGGAACTGCTAGTGCATATGGTGCAGTGACAGGAAGTTTTGTAAAAACATTTTCAGCAAATGACACTGTTGATGCTTATCTTTATCAACAAAGTGGGGGTACACAAACAATAAGAGGTGGCACTAATGCTAAAGATACCTGGATGTATGGATTTAAAATTATAGAGTAGGAAAATTATGGCAGACGGAATTTTAAAAGTAGGAACAATAACAAACAGCGCAGGATCTGGTAACATTGCTATTGGATCAGGTGTAACTGTTAATGTTAATAGACCAAGTTTTTCAGCAGAGGGAACAGGTTTAACTGTTGCCAATTCAACTTGGACAGAACTGGTCGGTGCTACAGAAAATTTTGATACTGACAGTGTATACTCAACATCTACTGGAAGATTTACTGTTCCTACTGGACAAGCAGGTAAATATTTTTTTTACTATGGTTCAGGTATATCAGGAAACCCTGATGATGCAGAAAAAGTTTCAGTAAAATTATATAAAAATGGTAGTCAGGTAGCTAGATCTTCTGTTATTACTTATTCATCAAAAGATAATAATACAACAGAAGTTAAAGGAAGTTATTTATTAGATTTAGCTGAAGGAGATTATGTTTCAGTATATATGAATCATAACGAAGGAGCATCAACTAGTGACGCAGTTGTTAATTTTGGAGGATGTAAAATAGGAGCATAATGACAGCAATTTTAAAAGTAGACACGATACAAGATACATCAGGTAATAACATTATCAACGAGAGTTCTGATACTATTACTATCGGTGCAGCTGGTGATACGATTGATGTACCAGGAACAGAGGTAAAAACAAATAAAGTTTCTCCAACTTCAGGAACAGGTTTACAGCTCGGAGATTCAGGAGATACTATTACTATTCCTTCAGGAGCAACCATTACAAATAGTGGTACGGCATCAGGATTTGGTGGTTTATCAATGGTAGATCAATGGAGAATGACTGCTGATAAATCAAATGTAGGTACAAGTAATACTGTTTTTGATAGTAATTTAGAACAGATTGATACTAGTGGTCAAAGCACAGTAGGTAGTGCTATGACAGAAAGTTCTGGTGTTTTTACATTTCCTTCAACAGGAAAATATTTAATAATAGCTAAAACAAATTATTATAGAGATTCAGATCGTAGATTTTGTAAATTACAAATAGATATTGGTGTTGGTGGTTCATTTACACAACTAGCTCAAGGTTATGGTCATATCAAAGTAATAAACAGCAATCATACTTACATAAATGTTATATGCTCAACAATCGTTGCTATAGGAAATACATCAAATGACACAGTAAGATTTGTTGGTGCAGGAGATGGTGAAATTACTGCTGAAGGTAGCACAAGTACTAATAAAACAACATTTACATTTATAAAATTGAATTAGGATAAAATATGGAAATAGATTATTTACAAATGGCTTTACATACTTTCAATGGTGGTAATTGGTATGGTTGGAAAAAAGAAGATGACAATGGAAATAAAATTCCAAACGAAGATCGTATGCAATACAAATACATTAAAATTATTAAAGATGGTGCAACTATGCCAACTGAATCAGAAGTAAACGCAAAGATACAAGAAATAAAAGATGCTGAAACAGCAGTTGAAACTAAAAAAGCCTCTGGTAAACAGAAGCTAAAAGATTTAGGATTGGACGACGCAGAAATTAACGCGTTGATAGGAGCATAATATGGCAATAACTAGAATAGGAAACATAGCAAGCACAATTCCTGATGACTCGATCGCCAATGTTAAAATGGCGAACATCGTTCAGTCGAAGAATATAATAATTAATGGTGACATGCAAATTGCTCAAAGATCAACTTCAGTTGCAAGTATAAGTTCTGGAAATACAATACACACATGCGATAGATGGAAAACTTATGCAAGTTCTGCTGGAACATGGACACAAACACAGGAAGCATTAACAAGTGGAGATGCTTATAATGATGGATTTTCTAACTCTCTTAAATTAGATTGCACAACAGCTAATGGTAGTTTGAGTTCTGGAAGTTATCTATCAGTTGCTCAAAGTATTGAAGCACAAAATTTACAATATATCAAAAAAGGAACTGCTAATGCAGAACAATTAACAGCTTCTTTTTGGGTTAAAAGTACAAAAACAGGAACTAACATAGTTCAATTTGTTAGTCTTGATAATACAGTTAGAATTTGTGCAAAGTCTTATACAATAAATAGTTCAGATACTTGGGAAAAGAAAACTATAACTATTCCAGCAGATACTTCTTCAACTGGAAAAATTGATAATAATAATGGTGAAGGAATGAGAATGATATTTTGGGTTGCTGCTGGAACAGATTACACTTCTGGAACTTTAGCAACTACTTGGGCAAATTCAGCTAATGCTAACAGAGCTGTTGGACAAGTTAATAATGCAGATAGCACATCTAATAATTTTGAAATTACAGGAGTCCAGCTCGAGGCAGGCGATACAGCTTCCGAGTTTGAGTTCTTGCCAGTTGATATAAATCAACAAAGATGTTTTAGATATTTTTACATGGTAGGAGATGAAGATGAGCAAGGTTTAGGTACAGCATTTTATAGATCAAATACTAATGTAAGATTTATGATTGAGCCTCCAGTTACAATGAGATCAACACCAAGTTTAGATCAATCAACAGCATCTAATAGTTTTAGAGTTTTATCGTCTGCTGGTGGAGATGATCTTTTAGATGATTGGTCTATTATGACCAGTTCAACTGATAGATTTATTATTGTTGTAAATGCAACAGATGCTTCTGGTACAGGCGGTCAAGCTGGATATGCTTTAATAAATTTAGCAGACACACATTTTGCATTAACAGCGGAGTTATAATTATGATTAATACAGTTACAAAAGTTTATGATGAGGGAAAATTACAATGTTACAAAGTAACTTATGTAAATTCTAATGTATCTAGATCAGTACCTTTAGACGAAGCAAACACAGATTACCAAGCAATACAAGAATGGGCTGCGATCGACGGCAATAACATTATCGACAACGGAGCGTAGACCATGCTCGGACTAACTTCCTTATCCGGTGCTCCAATAGCGACATCGTTTTTTAACCCTAATGTCCTTATAAATGTAACAGGTAATGCATTAAGTATAGGAGTTGGAACTCCAATACTTAGTACGGATGTAACAGCTAGTCCTAGTGGTTCTCAAGTAAGTCTTGGAGCAGGTACAGTAACAGTTACAGGAACAGCAGTAGTTAATCCAACTGGATCACAAACATCATTAGGTATAGGAACTGTAGTAGTTTCAGCAGATGCGAACGTATCCGTTACTGGAAACTCATTGACCTTAGCGACAGGAAGTGTTACAGTAACAGGAACAGCAGTTGTGACTCCTACAGGATCACAAGTAACGGCAAACACAGGAGAGGCGGGTATTATTACCTGGAACGATATAGTACCAGGGGTGAACATGACTTGGACACCAATAGACCCTTATTAATAAATTATGGCATCATCTTTTTCAACAAACTCAAAATTAGAACTTATAACAACTGGTGAAAAAGCAGGGTTATGGGGTACAATTACTAATACAAACTTACAAATACTAGAACAATTATCTACAGGTTACTTATCCTCTGCACAACTTGCAAGTGGTGATCTTACTTTAGCATTAGACAATGGTGCTACATCTACAGGTAAAAATTTATACATAAAACTAACAGGTACACTCGGTGCAAATAGAAATGTAACTATTCCAGATGGTGCTGAAAGAGTTATAGTATTTGAAGATGCAACTACTAGAGGTACATCTACTTTATATACTATTACCGTTAAAACTGTATCAGGGTCCGGGGTTGTATTACCTATTGGTTCAACTTCATTAGTTTATTCAGATGGTACAAATGTAAATTTAGGACTTAAAAATAAAGGGTATATAACATTAACTGCTTCAACTATTACAGCTTACACAGCAGTTGACGGAGATCAAATTTTAGCAAATACAACAGCTAACCCAATTACCGTAACTTTACCTGCTTCACCTTCAATAGGTTCAGAAATTACTTTTGTAGATGATAGAGGAACTTTTGCAAATAACAATTTAATTTTAAATAGAAATAGTGAACCTATCTTAGGACTAACTGCAAATTTAACAGTGTCTACAAATGGTGCTGCATTTACTTTGTTGTATGTAAACTCTACAAGAGGATGGGTCTACAAAGATAACATATAGGAGCACGGACCATGGCCCTTATTGATTTTAATATTAAACCAGGTATCGATAAACAAGATACTGAAGTCGGAGCAGAGAATCGTTGGATTGATTCTGATAACTCAAGATTTAGATATGGATTACCTGAAAAAGTAGGAGGTTGGTCTTCTTTAATATCAGATTCTATTGTAGGTGTATCAAGAAAACTTCATGCGTTTGTAGACTTAAACGGTAATAGATATGTTACAATTGGTACAGATAAATTTTTACTTTTATACTTTGAAGGTCAACTGTTTGACATAACACCTATTAAAGCTACTTTAGCTTCTTCAACAATAGCAACTGTAAATAATTCTGCAGTATGTACAATTACAACTGGATCAGCTCACAACTTAGAACCAAGTGATATTATTTTATTAGACAGTGTAACTTTACCAAGTAGCACAGGATACAATGCGTCTGATTTTGAAGATAAACTATTTCAAGTAACTTCAGTTACATCTCCTACAGTTTTTACAATTACACAAAGTTCAAATGCAACAGGAACTGTATCTACAGGTGGTAGTATATCTGTTATACCTTATGAAAAAATTGGTCCTGCTGATCAATCTTATGGTTATGGTTTTGGTATATCTCAATGGGACGGATCAGTTCCAGGTGCTGCAACATCAACATTAGACGGATCACTAAGTGCAAACTCATTTGGTACAGGTGGATCTGGTACTAATGTTACACTTAATGCTACAACAAACTTTAGTGCTGCTGGTAGAATTTTAGTTGAGTCAGAATTAATATCTTATGCATCTATATCTTCACCAAACTTACAAAGTATCGTAAGAAATGTTAATGGTACAACAAACGCTACTCACAATACTGGTACAGCTGTTGTTGATGCAACAAATTATTCTGACTGGGGCGAAGCGGTCCTTGCATCAGAAGTAACTCTTGAACCTGGACTTTGGTCTTTAGATAATTTTGGTCAAGTATTAGTTGCAACTATTGCAAACGGTAAAACATTTACATGGAATGCAGGAGCTGCATCACCTACAACAGTTAGAGCATCAACAGGTACTTCAGGTTTTTCTACAGCAAGTAACCCTACGGCATCTAGATTAAGTTTGATATCTCCAACAACTAGACACTTATGTCATTTTGGAACTGAAACAACTATTGGAAATACATCAACACAAGACGATATGTTTATACGGTTCTCGGACCAAGAAAACATAAACGATTATACAGCAACAGCTATCAACAGTGCTGGTGATTTTAGATTACAAGATGGAACTAAAATAGTGGGTGCTATAAAAGCAAAAGAAACAATCCTAGTTTGGACTGATAACGCTTTGTACACTATGAAATTTATTGGTGCACCTTTTACATTTGGATTTGAGCAAGTTGGTACTAACTGTGGATTGATTGGTAAGAACGCAGTCGTTGAGATAGATGGTAATGCTTTTTGGATGAGTGCAAATGGTTTATTTCTATTTGATGGTACAGTTAAATCTCTACCTTGTACTGTAGAAGATTTTGTCTATGACAATTTAGATACTACAAAAGGTCAACAAGTTGCAGCAGGTATCAATAACTTATTTACAGAAGTTGTTTGGTATTATCCAACAACAGGATCTAATTATAATAATGCGTACGTAGTATTTAATTATGGAGAAACAGGTAGAGGTACACCTGGTGGTGTTTGGTATACTGGAACAGAAGCAAGAACTTCTTGGATTGATGCAGTTGTTTATCCAAAACCTTATGCTACTAAATTTAATTCAACATCTAATGGTAGTTTTCCTGCAGTGGTAGGACAAGATGGTTTGGGTCAAACACAATTCTTTGAACATGAAGTAGGCACAGATCAAATCAATCAAGATGGTTCTACTACAACAATTACATCATTTATAAAATCATTTGACTTTGATTTACAAGCAAAACAAAAAGATGCTCAAGGTAAATCAAGTGGACCCACTATTGCAGGTGAATCATTCTTAGCACTTAGAAGATTTGTACCTGATTTTAAAACACTAACAGGAAATGCAGTAGTAACACTAGCTATAAAAAGATATCCTCAACAATCAGACACGGTAAGTAGTTTAAGTCCATTTACAATTACTTCATCTACTGATAAAAAAGATACAAGAGCTAGAGGACGTTATTTAAATGTTAAGATTGAAAATACATCCAGTGGTGAAGAGTGGAGATTTGGTACTTTTAAAATTGATGTGCAACCGGATGGACGTAGATAATGGCTAAGATAGTAGTAAGAATACCTGAACCTAAACAAGACTATGATGTGTCTAACCAAAAACAAATTAACAGAGCAATGGGTTTAGTTGTAGAACAATTAAATGCTACATTTTTAAATGAATTAAAACAAGATCAAGAAAGGTTTGCGTGGTTTAATGGCTAACATATATAAAAATGCAAAGGTAGATTTAACTACTAATACAGTTACAACTGTGTATACTGTTCCATCAAACTCTAGAGCAATATTAAAGTCTATGTATGTATCAGAAGATACTGGAAATGCAGATTCAATTACAGTAGTATTATTTGCTGGTGATCCAGCAAGTGCTGATTCTTTTAGTTTATTTAAGACTAAAGGTATTGGAGCTAATGCAACAGAACAATTAATAACAGAACCCATTGTAATGATGGAAAATGAAGTACTACAAGTAACAGCAGCTACTGCAAATAGGTTGCATGTTACGTTGTCTGTGCTAGAAATAAATAGGGATTAAATATGTCATTTATAGAAACAGAAGCATCAGTAAGATACGAAACAGTTAATGGTAAAAAGGTTATGATTATTACACCTAAAAGTGAAGTTACCTTAACTAATATGAAAACAGGTCAGGAATATATGTCAGATGCAGAATCAGACGCTGATGTAGATAACCCTGAAACAGATACTAAAAGAGAAGATATACGTAGAGACGTTAAAATAACAGTAGAAGAATTTAACTTAGGAGCAGGTTCTGAGTTGTAAAACTCAGGGTTTTTATATAAAATAGAACGATGGCAATAACAAACGCACAACAATACCAGCAACTTGTAAACAAACCAGCGAATGGTAAACGACCAGGTTATCGTGGACCGGGCGGATATCAAAGTGGACAATCAGATTCACCTACCGGTGCTAGTGGTAATATTGGTGGAGGTGGAGCGCCGGGTCCAGGAGACACAGGTGGTGAAGGTGGTTATAATCCTTCAGATAATTCAACAACTCAATTTGGTGGTGGAGCGGATAACACTGGTGCTTAT
>Ga0208134_1002018_pt1 | contig 11181 bp, 1 predicted proteins | sample VirMetDEL_Mar_31_FD_184515 | JGI IMG/M metagenome (GOLD analysis project Ga0208134, IMG submission 184515) | Aqueous microbial communities from the Delaware River and Bay under freshwater to marine salinity gradient to study organic matter... | ecosystem: Environmental > Aquatic > Marine >... | reverse complement strand
CTATAAATCTTTTAGCTACATTGTTTCTTTCAAATTGTGCGTTTAGAATGTTAGTTTCGTGTTGTACTCCTAACTTTCTCATAAGCTGGTTTACAAAATTAGTTTGAATAGGTGATCCTATATCTCCTACTATTCCCATTAAATTTTTAGCATATAAAGCTTTTGCACGAAGTATTCCTTTCGCATTTATAAACTCCCCACCTGCAGCTTCAATAGCTACACTGACGTTACCAGTCAACCAGTTATTTGCTGCTGTAAGTCCTTTAAATGCCATAGATGCAAATGCGGTATATGTAGAAACTACTTGTGCAGCTCTATGAATATCTATATTAAGCTCTTTTCTTTCTACTTCATTCCCATCTTTGTCGATCTTCTTAACCCTTGGTATAGGAATATTACCAGCATATTCATTTGACATTTGGTATACTCTCGTCTTGAACATTTTATCTATCATTTCTGACACAATACTAGCATCTCCGTCAATAGTATCAGTTGCTGTATCTCCTTTTCCTGCAAATATAGACCCAATCTTTGTTTTCATATTGCCTTCGGTTTTATGAAACTTAGTATTGTTAATCATGTCTTGTATAATCATAGCATCTACTGCTACTTCCTTATCAATCTCGTATCTTATTCCATTTTGTAATTCAGATGCAAATACACTAAATAGATCTGTATTTTGTTGTTCTTTCAATCTCCCTCTAAACTGAACTGGTACCATATGTTTTATTTTACCATTTAAATCAGTGTAGGCCAGTCTTATATCTTTTCCAGAGTTTTCATCAGTAGCACCCCCCTCTTCAGTATCATCTATCTCAATTTGAGTAGCTTCTTGGTAAAATTTCTTAGCCGCATTCATTAAATTACCAGAAACAAGCCCTCCAAAAACAGTTTGTTTAATACCAGGAAGTCTTATAAAAGATGCATCATTTAAATTAGTCCGAGCTATAAGTGACCTTTTCCCTATCCTATTCTCACTTTTACCAACAACCCCTACAAAAGCTTGTAATGCTGTTAATTGGTCTGTAGTCAGCATCGTCTTTAGGTTTTGTCTCCATTTTGCAGCAGGTCTGAATGTAGGTCCTTCAGGAAGTATTTCAATCTCTTGATTAGCCTTTTTCCAAGCATTAAAAGCTTTTTGCGCTTTCTCTAATTCTTGCTTATTCTTAATCTCAGCTTTTAAATCTCCTTTTTCTCTTGATTTAATTTCACGTATTGCTTCTCTATGGGTATTGTATTCGTCAAAGTACCCTATTTTAGTGGCCCCTATTAAGTAACTATACCCATCTTTATCTTTCACAATTAACTCCTCTACATCGCTTTGAGTTAATTGCGTAGCGGCCTTAACTTTAGCAAGGTCCATAACCTCTTGATTAGCAGTATTTGTGAACCTTTGTTCTGCATTCAGTAATTTATTGTGTATTAATTGTACAAAATCATTATTAGTCATTACATCAGATACCAACATGTAAGTACCTCTATTCATATCATAGTTAACCCCACTAAGTAGAGTTTCTATCTCCTCTTTGTACTTAGTATCAATTTCTCTTCTTACTTCTGCAGAGCTTCTTGCCTTATTTATATAAGCAGTTAATTCAGTTCCTGTTAGGCCTAGATCTTCCCCTTCTTTTCTTACTTTATTTATATGGTCTATTTCAAATTTACTACCATAATAGCTTTCTGTAAAAATATCAGTGGCTATTTCAATTAAACTTGATTTTATAATTCTTGAAACACTAGTGTTTATAGCCGCGAATCCTTTAAACATCTCTGCTACTTGCTCATACTCTTCGTTTTGTAAATCAAAAGCTTCTTTACCTGCTTCTAAATCATCAAATAACTCTTGTGCTATATTAAATACCCCAAAGTAATCCTCTATCCTTAGATAGGTTGTTTTATCCCCTTTGTTTTCTCTTAAATCTTTCATAAGAGCTTGTAACTCTTGCTGAGCATAGTCGAAGAACTCTGCAGCTACATTAAGTTGTACTGAATAAGAGATCTCTTCTAAAGACTTACCAACCTCATTTTCTAATGTAACAACAAGATTTTCTAGATTTTTACTAAGTACTTGATCTTTAAGGGCTAATATATTTTTGTATCTTTCTATAGTCTCATTTAATTTGATAAAACGAGCATGGATAAGTGCTTTTTGCTTATCCCTAACGATAGGCGCTCCAGGTTTGTCTATCCAATCTAGTACATCGTCCTGCACAGCTTTAAATTTATGATAACCAGCTCTCATAGCCTCTATTTTATTCTTACCAAGTGTTGGGTTAGAAAAACTACTAAAATCAAAAGAGTTCTTATTTCTTGTTAATGAAAAAATAGATATATGCTGCCCAGGTTGTATTTCACTTATTTCTGAATTTACTGCCTCTTCATCCATAGGGTATTCAAATTGCGCCATTATAATCTTTGGTGCATTAACCTTGAATCCCATTTTCTCTAACATATTTGAGTATAGGTTAGTTTGTCTAGAGTGCTTATTCCTTGTATTAAAAGAATCTATTTCTTTAGCGTCATACCCTTCTGCTCCTTTTCTTCTAGTCTTCATGTCTATAACAGTGAAGCTACCATCTTCTAATTCAGCTAAAATATCTATTTCACCAGCAACTAAAGGGCCATCATCCCATACTACAATATCTGCATGGAATTTCTTAACTTTTAGTTGGTCTGTTAAAAGTTGCTTAGCCTCTAACATACTTGTCTTTAAGCTTTCAAAAGCTGCTTTTGAAACAGGTTCTTTGTAATTATCTTTAAAAGTATTTATCTCATTCTCTGAAGGAGACTCCATAACTCCCTCTACATTAGACTCTCCTTTTTCATATCTAGCTATAGCCTCTATCTTGACAAATTCTGAAACTTCCTCAAAAGTAGCAGATTCTTCACTAAATATTCTTTTTGATAATTCATCAGCTATATTACCTATTCTAACTGCATTTCTAATTATCATTTTAGATGCATCTACATCAGACCCCAGGTAATTAGTGGACCTAAAGTATTCAACTGCTCCTCTTTTGTAAAAAAGGCCTTCTCTAGTATCTGCAGGAGAGAGTATTCCTTCTGCTTTAAGCTTTTCAATGTCTCCATTTATGAACTCTTTTGGGTCTGACATTAAAGGAGTTCTAGGAGCAATATTATTGGTGTCTTCTTCTCCTAAGTCTTCTAAATAATCTAAATAAGAATCATATGTTTCATTGTTTTTATCCAAATAGTTCAATTGGTAAAAAAACTTATTTTTATCATAGTCCAAATGGTAGGTTAGAGAGTCTTTATTCAAAGCTATAGTTTGTGCTGCTTGTATATAGAATCTCTTAGTATCCGGATTATAAGCTAGCTTGTTAGCTTTTGCCCAAGCATACACTTTTGACAAAGGGAAGTCTTCAGGAAAGTTAGCTACCCCTTTATAATCTACGTGTTGTAAAATCTCATAACTATCTTTACCTATATTATATAACTTATCTTTGGCTTTTATAGCATCTCTAGTGGCCATATCAGTTTTAACAATTATATCTCCTAATACAGTACCTTGCACCTCTATCCCTAAGTGGTCTGATAATATCTTTAGTATTAAATCAATGACTTTGTCATATAATGTTTTATCTTGATTTTCATCAGAAGGTATCTTAGCTAATTGTGTTTGGAACTCTTTGTTTGAAAGTGCCTCTGCAATAAACTCGTGTAAATTTGCCATACCATATTCGGCAATTCCAGCGTCTATAGCTTTTTGATATAGTGCTGTCATCTCAGCTCTATATTTAGCATTGCTATTTAATAACCCTACTGTAAGCATATGAGCTTTCTCATGTACATAGGTCTTAGCTAAGTTTTTAGTAAGCATTGTTTTATCCGCCCAAGCTATGCCTACAGCCATTGGGTTAACATTTATATTCCCAGCAGAAGCATTGCCCGCGTACCGCATCCCAACATCCGAAGACATAGTGGTTGTAAAATTAATATCCAAAGCACCTAAAGATGAATCTAACATCTTGTTAATAGTTATAAGCTCTTGCACTCCGGACTCTCTTACCGCTTCATTTAAAAGGGTTTCTTCAGTATATCCACTTTTTAAAGCAGTATCTACCTTCTTCTTTACCTCTTTAGCGTTTGAAACATAGTTAGATATATAAATAGGAAATTTACTTGGAAATGCCGCAGCTACTAAATCTATATTCTGATTGTCACTTAAATCATTAAGTAGATTAGCAAGGCCTTTATTGACTAGTTTTCCCCCTTCTTTCTTATTGGCTTCTTTTTCAAGAACCTTTGTGTTAGGAGTATAGCGTCCTTTCATATTCGCGCCGTCTCCTAATAAGAAAGCAGTTAAGTCATCTCCAGTAATTTCTATAGGCTCTCCGGCTTCATTATAAAACTGTTCTTCCTTTATACCAAGATATCTTTTATCTGCCTTGTCCTTTAGCCCTTTTTCTAAATCGTTAAACTGCTTAGCTTGTTGAATTTTCCCAGTTTTTTTACTTACACCAAGAACAGGTGTTGTGGTAGGAATCTCAACGCCATAATTTTGATAGAACTCTTGTCTAATTGCTTTGCTTGCTTTAGCTAGTTCTCCTTTTGCCTTCCTATTGGTTTTGTCGACCGTTAAATCACTTTTGACAATCCCCATTTGTTTAAGCACTTCTACCTTCTTCTCTATTATTAATGTACAACTCATTTCTTATATATTATTTACCCTACACAAGGGGTTGATTGCTCGCTATTATCTACTGGTGTTTTTAGTTTACTAACATTATAAATTAAATCTGTGTGAGGAATGCTCTTTTCTGCATTAGCCTCCGATATATACTCATTTGCACTTACAGCACTCCCTTTTTGAAGCTGTAATCCCCCAATTTGACTAGGCCACCTAGTATTGAAGAACTTTTGCTCAACTTGTTTTAAGAATACTGAATGATCTGTGTTATAGTAACTTCCATTCTTTACTTTGGCAACTGTCTCATATATAGCAACTTTTTGAACTATCTGTTTGTTGTCAGAATAAGTAGCTACTCCTAGTAATTTATGACCAAAGTCTGGGTTATCCATACCCTCTTCATGTTCGGTAGGTTGGTATTGTAAATACTTCTTAGCTGACTTGCCTAGTTTTAATACTCTAGACATAAGCCCCGGGTATCCTTCAATTGGCGTAAGCAATTCTTTAGTAGTAAATATCTCTGCACTAATCTTCTTATTTCTAAACAACTGGTCCTCAAAGCTTTCTAAATCTACAACAGAATTGTCTTTAATATATTCCTCTATTCCTTCCTCTATCAGAAACATAGGCGGAATAAGCTCTGCAAAATTCATAGGCCCTACAGCAAAGCCTGACTTCGCGTATGCTTCTTGTACTAAGAATCTACCTAACTTAGGTTCATTGTCTATTAGTAATTGCCAACTAGCAATCAAGCCGCTTTTCTCAGGGCTCTCTAAGTCTTTAACTCTATGCATCGATAGCTCTTCTCTTCCTTCTACGATGTCTGAGTTCAATTTACTTAGTATCTTATACTTACCTTTTAATTTGAATAACTCGTCTATATTGGTCTTTCTATCCACTTCTCTTTGTTCAAACTTATCATTCAAAGTTTCTATAGTATCTCCGAGCTCTGCTACTATAGGATTACCATTTAACGCAGGGAATCCAGATAGTGTAAATTTCTTAATCTCATCAAATAGTTTTTCTGCCTTATCTACAGAAGTTAATAAGCTTCCTGAAGTATTCATAGAAATACTATTTAGTATATTCTTATTTGCTTGTTGAAAACCAAAGAATATGGTTGGATTATTTTCTACAATACTATTAAAAAGACCTATCTGATTTCTATAGAAAGTCATTAACAATGTTTCATTACCTTCTTTGTCATAGAATTTATCAGTATATCCTTCTTGATTGGATGTTTCCATATCAGCAGCCATATCTATCTTGTTCTCTATCACAAGTGTATTTCCAGGGCTTTTCCCAAGACCAGTCTCACCTAGTTTAGAACTAGTAACCCCTGCATTGTATGCCCTAACTGTGGGAACCATCTCATCAAAGTGGCTAAGAATTATATATTGATTCTTTATAAAAGCAAGTTCTCTTCTTTGTTCCGGAGTAGCAGAATCACCAACTAGTAGCAATTCAAAATCTAATCCACTTAAAGAGTTATCAAAATCAGGCATTTTTTCATCCTTCTTTAAAGTTGCTTTTAATTCCTTAGTATACAACGTTCTAAGTGTATTTAACTGCTTTTTTCTAATCTCAAAACTAGACTTATTATCTATTATACCTTCCTTAAAACTCAAGGTAGAAACCATCTTCTTAATAACCGGCTGTTGGAACATAGCAAATATCTTAGCAGGATGTACTCCTCTTCTTAGAAGCATAGTCCCGTAAGCATTCATAACACTACCCCAATTGGCCTTTGTTATAAAAGCATCTTTGTTTGCTATATCTACAAATGCATTTGTCAATTCAGACAATACATCAGCTATTTTTCTCTTTTTAATGTCTACAGCACTTAAAGGAGATTTCCCCTCAGAGGCTCTATATGCATTTACATGTTTTAAATACTCCTGAGTTTCTTTTTTAGTAAGTGACTCACTGTACTCTAAATCTAACCTATTGTCTTTACTTCCCCAAGTCCCAGTTTTAATGTGTAATTTTATATCTTTCCCTTGTTGTCTAATATGATCACTCAAGGCGTTTACCATTTCCCCAATACCGGCTTGCCCTGCTTTAAGTGAGAACCTCGTCTCGATAGCTTCCACAGGATTAAATACCTGTAAACCATACGCAGCCTTCTTCTCTTCGAATGCTCTTATAGAAGTTTCTGTAGTATCATTATCAATACTAGTCATCATAGCATCATACAGTGCCGGAGTTTTTAATGCTTCAGAGAACAATCTAAAAGTATTGTTCTGCAACTTGGCCATTTTATCAGTATTGTCTAATTGCAGTCTTGTAAGGCCCATTTTTAGTGTAGGGGCCATAAAGAACATTTTATCAATATCAAAATCACTACCAGTTTTAGCAGTAATTTCTCCATACGCAATTACACTATCTCCCATTTCTTTAGGGAGTATACCAACTATTTCTAATATATCAGTAGAAGCTCTGGACTGTGTAGGAATACGATAACCTATTAATTCAAGAACATGTGGTGCACTTAGCATTTCTCTCAATGTCTTATCATCTAACTCAGTATAATTAGGGATTAATTCCTCAATCATTCCGTGTGGGACAAATACTTGCCCAGGTAATACTACGTTTCTACCTGTTTTTTCATCTACTTGTACTCTTGGTGGTTTTAGCGCACTAAAGTCATCAACCAACACTTTTATCCCGCTTTCAGAGTTAAGCTCTGGTTTACCAATTAGGTGGTCTGATATTTGGATATATGCTCCTCCAGATGTAAGTAAATTTACTCCAGACCTTTTTAAAGAGGCCATAAATGAAGACATGATTTGTTTCTCCATTGATGGGATACTGCTAGGACTATATTCCTTGCTTAATACTTCTAAAGCTTGTTCAGTACCCTTTCCATCTTTTTCTAAGTCTTGTATAATAGTTCTATAAAAAGAAGTTAAGTTTTTTATTTTAAAATCCTCTTCTATACCATATTTACTTTTAAATTGTTCTATTCCTTCATTAGACAAGTCCATTAAGCTTTGATCGATTGCGTCTGCAAGTTCATTACCGCTTTTACCATTAGGACTGATAGGCTTGTCTCCTAAATATCTTAATCCAGAAACTATTATTTTCTGTAGTTGTGTACCAATTTTATTATCATGCATTCCTTTTGTAGGTAGATCCTGTTGTAATCTCCAGTTTCTATTGTCCATTACTTGGATTGCATTTTTATGTGGTGCTAAAAAATTACCATTTTCATCAAATAATGGATTTGCTTTCTTAGCCCCGGCTTTTATACCTGTCTGTGCAATGGCTTCATCTACATTATTTGCTTCCATATAATTTAATAAAGCTTTCGCTTTTGGTAAATTCTCAACAAACTGTGGCAATAGTACTGCTTGAGAATACTTATTATAAACAACTCCACCGGTTTCTAGTGTAATTTTTTGATAAACCCCTTTTAACGGTTGAGCAGATATTATCTTTATTTCCTTCGCAGTTAACTTGTCTTCTTCAATAATAGGATTACCTTGCTTCATACTAGCCATCTGTCTTTTAATCTTAGCTATGACAGGAGCCTGTACGTTATTTATCTTTGCAGTTCTTTCAAGTAAAAATAACCATCTTTTTGGGGTTATCCAAGCTTGTGCATCTGTTCTATCTACTCCTTTATACGTATTAGACCATTCTTTATTCAATTTAGATAAAGCACTGTCAAATTCTTCTGTTTTGAAAGTAAACTGTCTGAAGTGAGTGTCTCCTTCAGTAATTCCGGTTATAACTGGTATACCATCTATATAAGTTCCTGGTACACGTTTTATATAATCCGCATTATGTTTATAATATTGAAGACTTCCTGTATGAAGCTTCATATATTCTATCTTAGAAATAATACTATTTAGTGCGTAGTCTCGAAACATAGCTTCCTTGGCTTCTGCTGCGTTGTTCTCATATTTAGCTAAATAGTATTTTATTGTTTCTCTGTCAAAGGATTTATTTTCGGCAGACAATTTAGTATTGTCAACTACTAAACCTAAGCCATTCTCTAAGTAGTATTTTTTTACTACTTCTATATTTTTTTGTAAAGTAGCTGTTATAATCCCGTCTACTTCTGGGACATTATTTAATAAATTACTCACTAAAGATTCAGATATTTCTGGAGACTCTAATGTAATAATAGGAGCTCCATTTACAAAGAATTTAGGGTTGTCTTTTATTGAAGGGTTATTCATATCCGGGAAAAGTTTAAATTCAAAAGCAGATCCTTCATATATTACTTCTCCTCCTTCTACTCTCCCTATTTGCCCTCCTTTTGTTAAGGTATAGCCCATTATAAGTCCTTGAGAAGCTTCTTCTAAAACTTCTTGCTGTTCTTCTGGAGTAGATTTAGCTATAGAGTCAAGCCCTCTTGCGTTTAACGCTTCTCTAATAGCCGCATCTATTTCTAATTTAGCTGCTATCATTTCTCCAAGCTCATCATGTAAGTACCCTACAAAAATAGGCTTTGCTTCTTCTATATTAGCAGTTTCCCTGAATATTCCCATTTGAGAAAGATATTCTCTTCCTTTGTCTGCCGGTATTTGTGTAGGGTAAATAGGGTTATGATTCCCATTCTCAACTCGTAATACTCCAAAGTTATCTCCTCTAGCATAATCCCCTCTTTTTATATCACTACTATCCATACCTTTAGAACTCTCACCTTCTTTTTGTATAGCTCCCCTTAATGCAGGGATTGCTTTCTCAAGCAATAAAGGGTTATCTGCCCAAGCTTTTAAGGCTAATGAGTTTCTTAAATGTGGTAATTTTAAAAGGTCTCTAATCCTTTCAGGATTAGCCCTTAATAGATTTATATTCTGGTGGAACACTGGTGGTAACGAATTTAAGTATACTTTGTTTTTTCCTAAAGTTGCAGAAGAAGTTGCAGATACATTATCTAGTCTAACAGATTCAATTGCTAGTTTTTTAAGTATCTTGTTGCCACTAATTAATACTTTTTCTAAAGCAGCTCCTGTTTCTTGTGTAAACATAGATGTTTTAGGAACCATCATCGACCTTAAAGTTCCTATGTAAAGATTTAAGTAAAAGGAAGGAGAGAGATTATTCTTTTTACCAGCATTATTTTGCTCTAAACTAGTATAAAAGTCTGCTTTTATAGCGTCTAACCCTATATTTATATCAAAATTACCAAAAATACTGTTTTCTCCTGATAATATCTCTGCTACTTTAGACAGTTTGTCTTCTATTCCTTCTTCCGATAGTTCTGTACGTTTTTTAGTTAGTAACTGTCCTAGTTCTTTATTAGCTTTCCCAACTAATCTTTCTACTTTCGCAGCTTCAACCATATCTTTATTCCCTCTAGGAAATAATTTAATATTAATGTCTCTAGCCCAAGTCTTTAAAAGACCCATTTGCCCTAACCCACTTTCTGCCGTATTTCTAATTATTAAAGTACCGTCTTTTTTAAACTCAGTAGTTATTATACTGTTCTTAACATTGTGCATAGAAGAAACAAATGCTATTTGTAATGGAAGATTTCTTTCTCCATTCACCTTTAAGTTAAGCCTATTATAAAGTTTCTTAGTCCAAGGGTACTTCTTTTGTAAAGACTTTAATCTATCCATATAAAGCTTGATATTATCAGCTCCTTCTAACATAGGTAGATTTTTAAACTCTTCTTTAAGAATATTCCAAGCCGCATTGGCTCCCATATTTATAGGTCTATTTGGAAAAACCCTAGAGTAGTCTATTGTGCCATTTTTATTGTGCTTAGGTAAAAACATTAAAAAAGACTGTAACTCCTTAGAGGCCTTGTCTTTAGAAGACCTTCGCATACTAGGTAATTGTTTAATAGCACTATTAACTACTACTTCTTCTTGTTCGTCAGTTATTTCTGCTGATTCTTTCGGAGTTACAATCTCTCCTCCAGCATCATACTTAATCCCTAACAGTTTAAGCCTTTTATCAATAGCTTCTAAATAATCTTTCTTATCTTCTCTTAACGTCTTTTCTAAAAGAGCGTTGAAAGCAGGCGTATTGTGCTCATAGTCTCTATTCTCTTTTAGCATCTTTTTAGTGGTTCTATCATAATATGCTTCCATATTAGGTATTTTAGAACCTGCTAAATCACTAAAGTCTTTTAATACTCTAGCTAGTTGGTTAAATAAGTCATTTACTATATCTTCACTTAAACTAGATCTCTCATCTATAGGAATAGTTTTGAATTTGATATTAGCAAGAAATTGCTTAACCCCATTTTTATCAAGGTAGTAAGCATTTCTTCCAGACCCTGTACTAAATATAGTAGGAGAACCGTCTCCATTTACTCTCCCACGGTCTTCTTCAGACTCCTGAAGCTTCTCGTTAGTCCAATTACCGAAATTAGCTAAGAAATCTTTAGTGTGGAAGAACCCAGGTTCTACATCAAACTTTAATTTTTCTACGGTTTTCCAAGCATTTGTGCTTGTTACTTTACATAAACTCATAATGTTCTTTTATTATCCACAATTAATTTCCGTGTTATCTTCTTTTTCTTTAAGCTTATCAACATGCTCTAATATACTAAAATCAGCAGACAT
>Ga0208134_1002014_pt1 | contig 11217 bp, 1 predicted proteins | sample VirMetDEL_Mar_31_FD_184515 | JGI IMG/M metagenome (GOLD analysis project Ga0208134, IMG submission 184515) | Aqueous microbial communities from the Delaware River and Bay under freshwater to marine salinity gradient to study organic matter... | ecosystem: Environmental > Aquatic > Marine >... | reverse complement strand
CTACTACGATACACCGAGAAAAGATGGAAATGGGAACATTATATACAAGGCAAACGGTAAGGTAGACTTTGGTAGCGTCAATGAGGATGGTGACACAAGAAATAGAGTATACCTTGGGGATGGTGAACTAGAGTTTGACATGAGTAGTGATAACGAATCTTTTGGTGGTCTTTCAAAAGATGACTATGAAGCTGTCTATGGTCTTATAGAGAATGAGTTTATGAAGAGGTCTGGTGTTTATGACCCACAGGTGGTCAAGCCTTATGGTGAGAAAATGACGGTGGAGAGAAAAACCGCAAGAAATAAACCATCACCCACAACACGACAAACTGAAGGTGCTTTAAGAAGAGAGCGAATTACAGGAACAATAGATGACTTTATAAGAAATGTTGAACTAGCTAAAAAAGACAATGCGTTTAATCCAAAAACTCTTGATAAAGTAAGGCTTGATAATGTTGCTGAATTAATTTCAGGTGTGTATGGTGGCGGTAAAGCTGAATATGATACAAAAAATAAATTATTTATCGTAGATAAGCCTGCTGTATATGATGAGAACAGAAACGTGATTACAAAAGGAGAGAAAATATCTCTTGAATACAACCCATCAGACCCTGACGCATTGAACAGGTTAAGACAAAAACTTGAGACAAGTTTAGGTGCTACAACTGAGGAAACTCAAAAAGGAGTTACCATAGTAAAATCTTCACCAGAACAGATAAAAAGAAGTAGCTTTGAAAGTAATTTTCCTAATTTAAGGGTTGGTGATGGGCCAGACGATAGTATGAAACTTGAAGAAGATTTAGCAAAAGAATTAAGAGAAAAATATCCTACTCTAAAAATAGAAGAACCTTGGGACGCCTCTGCTGAATCAATTAAAATAGGTGATGTATTAGTTTCAGATGCTTTGGGTAACTATAGTCCAGAAGCTATTATGGACATTGTTTATGAACAGCTAAATAAAACTGAAACTGAGGATGCTGGAACAGAAGTTCCAAAAGTGCTAGAAGGAGCAAAAGAAATAACAATAGACGCCATATAATATGCCAAAAAAGTATCTATATAATACGGAGAAAAATGCTTACGTTGAAATAACTGATGAAAACAAGTCATTGGTCAAGGAGAAATATGCAGCAAACCCAAGTATATATAAAATATATGAGACTGAAGAACCTCCTGTAGAAGAACAAGAAGGGGGCGAACCTGTAAATTTTACCGAAGGCTCTGGAGAGCAACAAGAGCAGCCTACAGAGCCTTTAAAGAAGGATATAACCATTGAGGATGGGACAATAAAAACTCCTGAAATGGACTTTAACGCTCAAGCTCTTCTTGATAAAAAATTGAGTGAAAAGTACTCTGGCCCAAAACTAACCTTTGCTGAGGCTGAACCGTTCGTGGAAGAGCCTATAGATATTTCTATACCTGAAAAGAAAGACATTGTAAAGGGTAAAATATACACCCCACCTCAATTAATATCAGATAGAGAAGCAGAAATTTTAGAGTTATCTGAAAAAATAAAAACCCTTCCACAACCTCAAGTTGGTAGAATGGGTGGTTATCCTACTAAGCAAGAAATTGACGCTTATGAAGAAAGAAAAGAATTAATTAAATTAAAAAATCAAAAAGAAAAACAGCTGGCTGATTTAAAAAATTCAAATGACGATATACTTTCAGCGGAGAGTGGCTCTTCATATTTTTTAGATGGGGAAGAATTAACAAGAAGTCAGTTAAGGAACTTTGCCACAGGCATGGAGTTTACCACAGGGTTGGAGAGTGGTGATAAAGACTTTGACATAAAGGTTGAGAATGATGAGCAGATGGATGACTTCTTATTATCTCAGAAAGAAGCAGCAGACGTTGGATTTTTTGAAAAATCTGCAAGAGGATTTGCGTCCACAACTAAAGATATATTAATTGATGGAATTGATGTAAAATTTGCTGAGTCTCAACAACTATTGGCCGATATTGGACTAATAGACGAGGAGGCTGCTGCGATGGCCACGGTTTTAGGTTCTTATCAACCAGGGTCCGCAAGCAAGGCTTTTGCTTTAGCTAAAATGGAGGTTGCGAGAGACCCTAGAGAAAAGAAAGATTTTGGAGATGCTTTTCTAAGAAACTTCTCAGCTCAAATACAAAACACAAACGAAGAACTTAGAGGTAAACAGCTAGAAAGGAGTTACGATGTTATAGACTTATTAGAAGCGGGAGAAATTGGTGCTGGGTCTAAGGAGATTGCTAAAATGAGTGTGGAAAGCCTCCCATACACCTTTGTTGCCATGACTGGTTGGGGTGGTTCAGCCCTCATTGCAAACAGCGTTCAGGCTAGAGAATACTACGATTTAAGAAATCAAGGTGTTTCAAAAGAAAGAGCATTAATATCATCTGGACTTGCTGCTCTTATAGAGACCGCTGATGCGGCATTGGAGGCTAAGATATTTAAGTCAAACATAAGTAAAGCCAGGAAGATAACAAATCAGACTGGAATGGCGGTTGGATATACTAAGCAACAGTTAAAAGACCTTTCAAAAAATGTGTTTAGTTCCTATGTTAAAGAGATGCCAACAGAGCTTGCACAAGGAACATTAGGTGAATTAAATAGACAGTGGGCTACGGATAAACCTATAGATTTTGAAGCAGCTACGAGGGCTGGTGTTATTGAGTCATTAGCTGCGGCACCAACAAGCACCATAATTTCATCGCCAGCAATGGCCAAATTGGTATACGCTCCAGTTAAAAGGTATAAAGACCTGTCTAAGATTCAAAACACGATAGGGGATTTTTTATTCAGGTCGGCTGAAACAACAGACAATACAGAAAGAAAAATACTGCTAGACCAATCAAAGATGTTGGTCAATGATTTTATTGCTGAGTCAAATAAGATAGAGCAAACAGCTAAGAAAGCTACAGAAGAAGAGAGTAACACACTTAAAGACCTTACTTTACAAGAATTTACACTTGAGAGAACTTTAGAAAACACCGATAATTTATCTCCAGAAACCGTTGAGGTTTTGCAAAGTAAACTAGATGACATCGGTAAACAAAAGTCTGAACTAATAAATAATATAGATAGTAGAGAGGATATTACTGCGCCCGAAGAGGTAATTGAAGAGCAAGAGTACACTAAATTTGTAGATGATGGCGTGGTATCTGAAGAAAGGATACAGGATATAGCTGATAAGGTGAGACAGCAACAAGAACTTACCCCACGAGAACAAGAAATATTTACAGACAAAACATCGGAAGTAAATCAAAAGATTGCAGAGTTTACACCTACCGAAGAAGTAAGTGAAACAGTTGAGACTATATCGCCACTTTCAGAGCGTTTAAAGAACGTAAGAGTTGCAAGAGTGGGTGGTACATTTAATAAAGGCGCAAGAGGTGAGGCGATTAACGAAAAAGAAATAGAGGAAGCTCAGTCTGTGTTGATGGACGAGTTGAATGAAATAGAAAAATCTAACCTACCTCAAGAACAAAAAGATGCCGCATCGGCTGAAGTAGAAAAATTATTTAACGAATTAGAAAACTATGAACTTACAACAGAGACTAAGACTCGCCAGATTACCCAAAAAAGACCAACTAGAGTTGTTAGAGAAGGTGTTAAAGAGCAGACAAAAAGCCCCCAAGAAAGAAGTGTTGGAAGAAAAATAAATAGAGTAGAGGGTACTGAATTTACTCAAGAAGGTTTTGTCCCTCAAGAAGGCGAAACTACTGTCTTAGAAGAACAAGAAGGTAAGATTGTTTTACAGGATTTTGATAAAGACGGGAACAGAACAACGGCACAGGAGCTGGGGGTTGAAAGTGTTAATGACTTAGAATTAGTTGAGACATTAAAAGATGATGATGGAAAAGTTATTGGAGCAACGGTAAGAAACAAAAATAACGATGCTGAAGTATTCAGTATAATGGATGAAGAATTAGCCTTAGACTATGCAATAGAAAAGACTAAGGCTGAGGTTGGTGAAATGAGTATCGAGGAGGAGTCTGTCTTTGAAGAGTACGAAGAGGTAAAGAAAAGGCCAACCAAAAAGAAGCCAACAAAGGAAGTTGTAAAGGAAGAGGTTACTGAAAAGGTTGAACCAACCAAACCCATAACTGAAGAGACGCTTACGGAAGAAGAAACATCTGCACTAGATGACATTCTTGGTTTTAGCGGTCAAAAGAAAAGAGTATACACGGATAATAAGTCTGAATCCGATAAGAAAAGGCTTAAAAGAGTGAATGATGCTTTAGATAAAATTGAAGATTCCTTCCAAAAAATATTCCCTAATCTATATATAGGTGTTGCTGAGGACTCGAACATGTTTGCAAGGTTTGCTAAAGAACAAAACACAAGCAAAGAGAGTAGGTCTAGAGGGGTGTTTACACCAATAAATGTTGAGGGTGAACCAAAAAGGTATGGCATAATACTAAACCCAGACTTTGCTAACGTAACCACAGCGTTTCATGAGGCGTTCCACGCATTAATGAAGGTTAATGGGTTCAACAATGAACAAGCAAGGGCTGTGACATCTAGGATGATAAAGTCTGTTCAGAAGGGTGCTACACCAGAGTTAAACGAAAACTTAGAGACATTTGTTTCTCAATACGAAACCCCAGAGCAGAGCGAGGAGTATATGGCTGAACTGTTTGGGATACTCTCTTATAATTACTCTAAGCAGAGTGGTACGGTAAAGGGTATTATAAAAAGGTGGTTAAGAAAATTAGCTGAGATACTTGGGTTAAAACCTAAAAATACTCTGCTATCTTCAGTTGGTCTTTCAGATTCTGATGCCGCAACAGTTAAAATGTTAAACGTCTTAGCCGACAAAATGAGTAGGGGTAAGGTCCTTAGTAAAGAAGATGTGACAGCGTTGAGGATGGGTGGCCCACTCACATCACAGCAGGTTGTAGCTGATATGAGAATGGATGAGGAACAAGAAGGTATAAAGAAACAAATGCCTCAGTCTGCTTCTAAAGTTCTGTATAATGATAGCGATGTATTACCAAAACCAAGTAAAAAGAAATCTAATTCACAGGTTGCTCAAGATTTAGCAGAAGTAGCTGCTGAATACTATGGTGGAAACATAATCACTAGTAATACTATTACTGCTAAACAAGAAGAAGAAATTATTCAGGTAGGTACAGAGGAGGCTATTAAAGCTTTTGAAGATAGTGGAAAGAGTGCTGCTGATTGGTATTCTACGGCTATAGAAAAAGCAATGGCTGTAGCGGCAGTAATTCACCCATCTTTAAGTTCTAAAGAAGAAGCTAATAAATACGATATTTTCAACAAAGAGAAAGACCCTGTAAAAGCAGCCAATCTAGCTATGCGTATTGCTTTAGCTATAACTTCTCAGAATTTAAACGTAGAGGCTAATGCAAAGTATGCAAATGAACAGTTTGATATACTCAAAAAAACTGGAAAGTTTGATGCTTCAAGAGAGTACGGAACTAAAGCAACTTCGATATCATCTAATTTAAGATTAGCTAATGAATTAATCAATAAAATTGGGCTTAATCAATCTGAAAACTTCATTACAAAAGACTTCAATACAGCTGAATTAGAGGAAGCTGCATCAGAAGCTTTAGGTAAAAAAGTCAAAATATCAGGACTTCGTAATGATTTAGTAAATGGGGCTGCTTTATTTGGACCTAAAATTGGTCAAGGATTTCTTCAAAATTTAATGGGTAAATTTGAACCCGTTACAATAGACCTCTGGTTGCGTAGGACTTGGGGTCGTTGGACTGGAGATGTGGTTGGTGTTGGAGTAACCGAAGAGCGAATGGCTCGATTACTAAACGGAATATCAGAAGCTAAGAAAGACACTGGTTTTGATATACCTGATTTTATGAGAAAGCATAAAGTTATAAAGAAGACAAGACCTTCTTCGGGTTCTTCTTATAGCACAATGTCGGATAGCTTTACAAATGAATTAGAGGATAATGATGAATTTAGAAATGATATATCTATTTTTGCAAAAGCTTTAACGGCTAAAGCCAACACCATGTACAAGCTTATCAAGAATGAGCCAATGTCAAAAGAGTTGTATAGAGATTTTATGTCTGGTAAAAAGACATATGGTCAAACAGCTAATGAACTGCAACTCATAAAAGATAAGACATCAGATAAGTATAAGGATTACGCTTCTAAAGAGAAAGCAAAAGGATTAACTCCTATTAAAAAATCAGAATGGGTTAATACTCAAAATAAAAAAGAAGGTCGTGATGTTTTTCCTAATAACAAGGCTATATCTTCTCGTAAGCCAGAGTGGGTAAAAGCATCTACAACAATAATAAATGACTTAAAACCAATTGACATACCTAGTAATCAGGATAGAAAAGTGATTACTCGTGTTGTAAAAGAAATTAAAAACCGAATGGAAAAGCAAGGTTACTCTGTAACTAATGCTGACGTTCAAGCTTTATTATGGTATCCAGAAAAAGATATATGGTCTAAGCTGAGGGGTGAAGAAGAATCTAACTTAAAACAATCTTATGACGAACAATTTATCAAAATCGCAGAAAAACAAGGTCTCGGAAAAGAAGCCCAAGCAGCCGCAGAAGGCATCAAGAGTAGAAGAACCACACAACTTGGGGGAACTGATGGACGAACAACAGATGTCAAAGTTTCTAGACCTGTTGCTAAAAAAGAAACCGAATCAATAAAGAAAAGTAAGAGAACAGCTAAAGATTTAAAAAATAATTGGACACCCACTCCAATAAAAAGCATGAGGGATAGCGAAATTGCAAAATCAAAAGAGGTGATGCAAAGGGCAGCTATAAAATTGTTAAAGGGTGAAATAACTCAGAAAAAATGGGTAGAGGTAAGGGAAAAGCACAGCCCAATCAACAAAATTGGAAAATTATTTCAGGCTTCTACCTTAGAGCATATGAATACTGCGTTAGGTAAAAAGGCAGACAAATTGATGGCTCCTGTTTCAAAAGACATAAGAAATCGTGTTGGTGCCAGACTTGATATACCATCATATCTTGACCATAATGCTTGGGTTGTTACACTACATGACGGTAAAGGCCCAGTTATTTCATACAGAAATGCAGTAAGATTGAAGGATGTGGAGTTTGTTACAGACCCAAATATGGCTTTAATGATTGCCTCTGGACAAAAGCCAAAATCAACCTTTGCCAGGATGATAGGTGAATTGGTTGATATACCAGGAAAGACAGCAGAAGAGCAAGGACTAGAAGCACAGTTTATGATTGAAGATATCATGAACAACAAAGAGTGGACACAGGTAGGCATGAATCCATTTAGACAGAGTTGGTTTTGGAATAGAGAAAATGGTAAACCAGTTGTTGCTGCTGATGAGGTTATACAAGTGGGTGGTCTTGTTTATGCTAAAAATATTACAGAAGCAGAGCCAGGTGATAAACGATTTGAGGTTAAGGGTAGACTCGAACCCACAACAAAAGATGGTAAAACAAGTTATAAACTAAACCTAAGAGATTTTCCTGATGAAAGAATAACAGACCCTGAAGGTGAGACAATTAAGTTTAGTAGGAGACAACCTGAGAAAAACAAAAAACTAAAAGAGGCTATTGAGTTTGCTAAAGATAACAATCTGTCTCCAAAGAAACTCAATAACTACCTGCTTAGTAAGGGTTATACTCAAGAAGAGATTGATGAGGCAACACCAGTAGAGTCAAAGCCAAAGGAGTCTATTAAGAAACTAATCAACAAGGTTTCTAGACTAACCGATAATAATGAAGCGAGGGCAATAGTCGCTAAAGAATTAAGGGAGCTTCTGAAGGACTCTAAACTAAGTCAGTTCTCAAAAAGAACTATAAACAAAGTTATTACAAGTCTAAAAAACACTAATGTTAGCAACATGCAAAAGATGTTGGACAAGGTGGACGATGCAATATCTAATGACGAGGGAAGAGCAGAAAGAATTAAAAGATACAAAAACAGGAGCATAGCAATAAAGAGGATTGCTAAGATAGGTCCACTAAAAGAATTGCAAGACCCATTCATTAGAATGATGGGTATAGACCCAAAGTATCTTTCTAAGGAGGCACAAAAGGAATACGATAGTGTTTTGAGTGACATACTAAACATAAATAAGAAGTATGACAAAACATCTAGGGATACATTTAAGACTAAGATAGACCTTGTTTTAGACTCTTATGACATCGACTCCGTAAGGGCTAAAGAGATTGCAGACAGAATAAATGAACTAATAGACCCTACTAAGACGTTAAATACAAACCTCTCAAGGCTTGAGAAAGATAAAAAGATAACAAAGGAAGAGAGAGAGCTTATCACTAGGTTTAAGTCTTTGTTAGATGAGTCATCGGTTGCAGACCCTATGGCTGGGTACACCGAAGAGGAGATTGAGGAATATAAGGGAATGCTTGAGGCTGAGAAGCGAGAGGGTATCGAGGAGGATTTTATAGAAACACTAAGTCAACCACAGTCAGCGTTTTATAGTGCGGATGACGCTGGTGCTTTTAAACTATCAGAAGAAGAAAGAAATTATGTTAAGGAAGCAAACTCTATAACTTTAAAAGACATACAAGAACTTAGTTTAAGAGACGCTAAGTCCGTTGTTAGGGCTTTAGAGGCTATGAAGGCTGGGTTCCTAACACCTGAGTTGTTTCAAGGTGTTATAAAGGTTCGTGGAGTAAGGGGTAACATGTCTATTCCATTGAACGAAATAAAACAGACTGGAGTCGTAGATAAGATATCTAGTAAGATTTCATCGTCAATTCTTAATATAGGTAGAAAAAAGAAAATAACAGGTATCGGTGATAGACTTCGTTCTGCCCCAATAAAAAATTATGAGCAAGTATTAAAGACTGAGAAAGAATTATTGTCAGACGGTTCAAAAAGATTTAAAGGAACCAATATTTACAAGTCTTTATTTAAACCTAGCTCTACAGCCTTTTCTAAATCAGAGCAAACCCTAAACAGAATTGAGGATAAACTTAAAAACGCTACAGCACTTTTGTCAAGAAATCAAAACGAAAGGTTTATACAGAAGGCTAAGATAATGGTGTTCCAGATTCAAAGGGAATACGATAGTAACGTAGGAAACAAGAACAAGGAGGTTAATCAAGCTAAGGATTGGATTAACGCAACCATCAAAGATAAAGACACAGCGTTAGATGAAAGGGACATTAGAGAGTTAGAGAAAATAAGGGACAGCTACCTCACTGATGGCCAAGTAGATGCTAAGAAGTTATACGATAGCCTTACTGCAAATGAAAAGAAGGCTCTTGAAATAATAGATGGTGTATATGACGAGTTAACTTCTATGGCTAGAATGGATGCTGCTGTACAGGGCATGCCGTTTATACATCGAGAAAACTATATTCACTTACCTAAATCGGGAACAAAAACAAGTGAAATATCTAACGACCTTGATAGTCTATTTGATTCGTTTATGAATGCCTCTGTGAAGAATAAAGCGGCAATACAGCGTACTGGTAAAACCCACTCAATATCTTTCGACCCTGTAAGTAATGCATACGCAGCGGCAAGAAAGATTTCTGTTGGCTACCACATGTACCCAGTTATAAAGTCTACTAGGATAGCTTTCTCTGGACTAAAAAATAGAGCTGAGACACGTTTTGAAAAAGATTTAGTTAATGAGTTAGAATCAATATATGACAGAATTATAAACAGTCAATACAAGAATGTAACGAAGAATAAGATATTGGCTGATAATATTATTAGGTACCTTACTAAGGCTGGGTACTTCTCTCAGTTATCTGGTGTAGTAAAAGCTGCCTCTGAGCTTGGTTCAAACACAATACACGCTGTAATGAATCACGCTGGAAGTTTTGTTGATGGGTACGCTACGCTCGTTAGTTTAGATACTAAAACTATAGACAAGGCTCTTGAGAATACCGATACCACTCAGATGGATAGGTTGACTAAAACGGCTAAATTTGACAATAAAGATATAGAGGGTAAGCTGCTATCAAAAGCAAAGCTTTTCAACCCTGAGCAAATGACTGGAGAACTTGCTGCATCTGCAAAAACAGTTGGTAAGGTTGCTGCGATGCCATTTCAAGCTGTGTTCAAATTCAATGAGTCACTTATAACTAAACCCGATGAGATGGTTATTAGACCTCTATTTGTTGGTGAGTTTCAGAACAAGTTTAAACAACTTACAGGTCAAAAATTAAACTGGGAAAAACTAGCTAATGATGAGTCATATAGGGATAGGTTTCAAGAGGCTATAAACCAAGCCTCTGAACAAGCAGACTCTGCGGTCATAGACACATCGGCATCTACTAATCCATTTGACACAATACCAAGTAATATATCTGACCCAGACGCAAGTAACATAAAAAAAGCATTTCAGGTAATAAACAGGTATATGACAAACTTTAGAGTCTTTGAATACTACTCAGCAGTAAAGGGTGTACAAAACTTATTGGGTAAGGGAGAGATTTCTAGAGGTGCTGGTGCAATGCTTTTAGCGTCCACAATAATGCGTATGTCAATTTACAGACTAGGTATAGACTATGCCTTCGGATTGATTTTCTCTGCGCTTGGCATGGGTGAAGATGAAGACGAGATTAAGAAAGAAGACTTAACGAGAAGTGTACTATCAGGTATAGTTACATTAGCGTTTGGTAGAAATTTAGGTAACCTTACACAATCAGTTGTTAACTTCGGTATAGAGTACGCTAACATGAAGTTTGGAGAGGGTATAACTTGGGACTCAGTCACAAAAGATGGTGAGAAAACTGAGTATGACCCATATAAAGACAGTATGGTTTTTTCTAAAATCCCTGTAAAACGAAGTCCTGGAAGAGATTTGGTTGCAGATTTTGTTATTAGTTCTGCAGGTCCACTAACCCCAACAATTAAATCAGTGGATAGGGCTGGCACACTAATTGACAGGTCTATTTACAATGAAACAAAAGAGTCTAGAGATAAAAATAAGAATGAATTGTTTTTCAAAACACCGTTTGATATTGCTGGTTCTTTAGGATTTATTCCAGACTATAAAGGACTTAAAAGGATAAACGATAGATATTGGTTTGGTGGTAATAGAGACACCGAAAAGAAGACTAACGGTAAAATTCTTGGTAGAACAAGGACTCAATCTTCTAGGAGTTCCTCAACTGGAAGGAAAGCGAATAGAAGTAATCGAATTAGATAAAAAAAGGGGGTGTACTATGATATGAACATAACACCCCCCTTTAAACCAATTCACCAAAATCAATACGCAAATATACATATATATTATATATACATATGCGTAT
>Ga0208134_1002011_pt1 | contig 11227 bp, 15 predicted proteins | sample VirMetDEL_Mar_31_FD_184515 | JGI IMG/M metagenome (GOLD analysis project Ga0208134, IMG submission 184515) | Aqueous microbial communities from the Delaware River and Bay under freshwater to marine salinity gradient to study organic matter... | ecosystem: Environmental > Aquatic > Marine >... | reverse complement strand
TGCTCCAAATGATAGTGGTTACTTAGTGAGTGATTGAATATCAGCAAACGCTGACACGGAGTTGATCTCTTCGAGGTCGTCAACCTCGGACTCGATGTCTAGCAGCAGGCAGGTTAACCCGGCAAGGAAGAGATCTTTTTTGATCTCGGTCGGGTTGTCTTTATAGTGCTGCTTTACCTTATCGAGATGAGGTTTAGCGGATTTAATTAATAATTCTTTCTTAGCAAGTATTTTATTAATCATTTTAATTTCCTTTTGTTTAGTTAGTTGGATTAGTGTTGAGAGCATTTAATTAATCAGATTCTGGGTTATATTCCCAGCAATCTTCAGCTTCCTTCTCACTCATGTAATCAGTGTCTCTTGAGAAAGGCACTAAGATGCCGCCACTGCATATGGAAGGCATCTCTAACACTTGAACAGTGCCTACATACCAGCCAGCTGCGCTAGCCATAATGATTTGTTCGCTGACTTCACCTACATTTAAAGCGTCGACAATGTGTAAATGCTTTTCGTGGATTTTCATGATAGTGTCCTCCTACAGACAGATTAATAAGTGATCAAACGATCAATAAATGAGCTGACACGAGACGAGGAACGAGGATCGTTGTGCACGGTTCGTGGTGCGCGTTCGCGGTTCGTGTTTAGGTTGGTTTGTGTACTGTTTATTAACGGAAGTTAATAAATGGTTAAGACATGAACAAATGTGTGTTAGGTTTGGCGATTGTGTGTCAGGTGTGGACACTTTTGTGTGTCAGGTTTAGTTGTTGATTTATAAGGGAAAACAGGGTGTGTGTCAGTGTGTGCCACCATTTTCAGTTTCAAGTTCAATTTAAGAAATAATTATTAAATAAGAAAAAGTTTTTGAGGAACCACAAAAAAGCTGACACACATGACACACATGACACACAATTGATAAACATGATAGTTATCAATGACTTACTGTGTGCTAGACTCACGGGTCTAATCTGTCCACAAATTTCAAAGCTGACACACACTCAGAAGCCCGTGAGGCAGACCGTGAGCACGTAGCCGCATCCCGCACCGAGGATCGAGATCACGACAAAGCCGATGGCCGCGTCCAGATGACGCGCAGCTCGTTGCACGGGGCGCGCACCGCGCCACGGGCGTGTGGCATTTCTTGGTTGTTTATTAAGCATGATAGTGCTCCTTATATCTGTGAATTGAATTCGTAGCGGGCCTTGAACTCGGCTTCGCTGCGGGGATACCCCATGCGCATGTATCTGCGCACGAGGGCCTCGAACCGCGCAGCGCGACTCACGCTGCAGCCTTGATGGCTTTAAGAGCCGCGAAGGCGTACTCGTACTCCGATTGCGCGAGGTAAGCGCGAGTCATGAGCGCACTGAGCTCAGCACCTTCCCCAGAACACGTCTCGAGTTCGCGTTGCGCGCCCTTTGATCGGCCGTACTGGCTTTTAGCCATGGCCTCGATCGCAGCTTTGTTGCCAGCGGCAGCAAGCTTGTCGATCTTCGCTTTGAACTCGATGTGAATGCGATGCGACGGACGCACCTCGTCACTAAGAGATGTGATAGGCGAAGTCTTAGCCTTAGCCTCAGCCTTAGCCTTAGCGGGTAAGCTAGTCGTCGTCGCGCGCGTCCAGTGCTTGAGCGCCAGCGAGCCTTTGGCCTCGATGCGTGCACGCATAGTGGCGAGCCCGGCAACAGGGACTTCGAGGAAGTATTGGTTGCTGTTCTTGATCGTGGCTAGGATCACGCCGGTGTTAGCGACGCTGGTGAAGGTGGTGAGGGATTGGACTTTAGCTATGCTCATGATGTATCTCCGAAGGTAATGAAGTGAGCGTCGACACCGTTGCCAACGCTTCACAAGCTGAGCTGACGCGTGCGAGCGAAGCGAGAGCGCCTATGTTTTAGTCGGTGTCACCTTGTCCAGTGCTTTTCTGGACAAGGTTCCACACCGATAACCGTGGACAAGGTTCCGTGGATTGAAATCGGGGGACGTGGCACTTGATTTGCGGAAGGGGGAGATAGTGGCTCAGTGATAAATAGAGCTTTTTTATATTTTTTTAATTTTTTTCTGCGAATTTTTTTCTACTGTTGTTGTTGCTACAATGCGCGATGCCCAAGAAACCGAACCGCGAACCGTGTACCCATTGCGGGAATGTCAAACCCGCATCAGAGTTCACACCAAAGAACCAATCAACGTGTAGAGCGTGCGTGACTGACGCCGTCTCACAACGAGCATCGAACACGTACCAGGCATACTGTCGACGGCTCGTGGTTAACGCACGTTCTAAATCAAAGCGTGGGGTTCGCAACAATGGAGCTTTGTCTGGTTCATTTAATATCAATGAAGAAGACGTAATAAAGCTGTGGGAAAAGCAAAAAGGGCAGTGCGCACTGTCTGGCGTGTTCCTTACCCACCATCGCGATGGCCAGGGCGCGAAAGAGCACAACGCATCGATCGACAGGATCAACCCCACCAAAGGTTACGAGCCAAAAAACGTGCAGTTAGTGGCGCTTCGCGTCAACGTGATGAAGAGCACCCTAGGTGAAGACATGTTTTACTGGTGGGTTAAAACTATCCATAATTTCTCTTGCGATTAAGTATTAGTAGGGCTAATATTCGGTATGGACATAGGTGACGAACGCGAATCAGAGTCAGTGTTGATGATCGAGGGTTTAGATACCGCGATTATAGGTACTAGCTACAGAGATAACGCGGAAGTCCTCGTATATGACTTTCGTCTGTCGATACATATATTAATGGAAGCAGGGTTCCCGGAAGACGAAGCCATCGATCACGTTGAATGGCTAGCAATAAGTGAAGTGCCCAAAGCACCCTTTTTTGTCTACACAACGAAAACGCCGGATGACCCAGAACAGCGACCCGAAGGAACAAGCCTCCACTGAGGTAAGCGCGCACACCGAATTCCAGGCGGCCATGCCTTACATGGGCCTAAAGCACGGTGAGCTCACCATGCAGCAGGAAAAACTCGTGTCACTTATCGCCAGCGGTATGACAATCGCGGCCGCCGGTCGTGGTGCGGGGTACGCGTCCGCGTCTTCTGCCTCGATGGCCCACAAAGTACCCGCCGTTCAAAAAGCCCTGCAGTGGTATCGTGAAGAAATGCGCGAAAGCGTGAAGTTTGAGGTGACCAACGCGCACACTATGTACATGGAGGCGTACACCGCCTCGGCTAACGCGACCGAAATGAAAAACACCACCGATTCTCTAGTCAAACTGCACGGTTTGGCCGCCCCCGAAAACGCCACGCAGGTCAATATCAACATCCACGGTACGAAACAGCTCGAGCGCATGTCAGATGCGGAGCTGTTGAAGATAGCGGGCAAAGATACCGACTATTTAGAGCCAAAAAGCGATGGAGGTACGCATCTCATCGAGCAAAGTTGAGTGTAGACGCTGTAAAAACCTGCGTCCCGAGACGTTGTTCTCCGGGAGCGATCGCCTGTGCGTGTATTGCAAAGCGGACTTAGGCGACAAAATATATGAGGCAGAAAAAGCCGCCCCAATTGACGAAAAGCCAGCTGAAAAATCAGTTGAGACGAAAGCAAAGGAAGAACTTGCGCTCAGACAGCTCACTCGAAAACGACTGTTGCCCTTCGTCGAACGATTTAACCCCGACTACCAAGCCGGATGGGTACATAAAGACATTTGTAAACGCTTGGAACAGTTCTCGCGTGACGTGGAGGAGAAAAAATCCCCCCGACTAATGCTGTTTATGCCGCCGCGACACGGGAAAAGCACATTAGCCAGTGTGGCGTTCCCCGCCTGGCACATCGGGCGCAACCCACAACACGAATTTATTAGTTGCTCGTACTCCGGCAGCTTAGCGATGGCGTTTAGTCGGAAAGTGCGCGGCATGTTGCGCGAAGACGGTTATAAATCCGCTTTTAAGTCGCGCCTTGACCCGACATCGCAGTCCGCAGAAGCGTGGTTGACCACCGCTGGAGGTGGTTATGTTGCTGCAGGCGTCGGGGGTGGTATTACGGGTAAAGGCGCGCATATTTTATTAATCGATGACCCAGTAAAAAACAGAGAAGATGCTGAGAGCCAAAACAACAGAGATTCAAACTGGGACTGGTACACGTCAACAGCGTACACGCGCCTTGCACCTGGGGGCGGCGTGCTGGTTATTCTTACTCGCTGGCATGATGACGACCTTGCTGGTCGGCTATTAACGCAGGGCGAAGAGGGCGGCGATGACTGGGAGGTTGTTCGTTATCCAGCGATCGCGGAAGAAGCGGAGGAGTTTCGCAGCGTTGGAGACGCATTGCACCCGGAGCGGTACGACGTCGAGGCACTTCACCGGATTGAACGCGCAGTCGGCCCGCGTGACTGGTCGGCTCTATACCAGCAGAACCCAGTAGCTGACGATGGCGACTATTTCACACGCGACATGATCAAGTATTTCGAGCGCGACGATATAGACCTCGACCGCATGAAGTTTTACGCGGCGTGGGATTTGGCGATCGGTAAGAACGACCGCAACGATTATACGGTCGGAATGATTATCGGCGTCGACGAAGAAGACAACTTGTTTGTGTGCGACGTGGTACGCGGCCGTTTTGACGGCTTAGAGATTGTCGAACAGATTCTCGACCTCTACGAGACGTGGAAACCTTCCATGATCGGCATTGAGAAAGGCCACATTGAGATGGCGTTAGGGCCGCTACTAGAGAAGCGCGTACAAGAACGCGGACTCTATGAGGCGTATTTTAAAGATTTGAAAACAGGGCGACGCGATAAAGAAGCGCGTGCCAGGGCCATCCAAGGGCGTATGCAGCAGGGTAAGGTGTTTTTCCCCCGCGACGAAATCTTTACCGGCCCATTAATAGCCGAGTTACTTCGGTTCCCGAACGGCGTCCACGATGACCAGGTCGATACGCTGTCATGGCTAGGTCTGATGATGGCCGAGTTCGCCACGTTCCACGAAACAATTGTCCACCCGCCTTCATGGCGGGACAAGCTGCCGGGTCTAATGAACCCCCGACGAACTAAATCCGCAATGAGCGCCTAGTAATGCAATACTCTAAACAAAAACGAATGACTCCTGAACAAGAAGAAAGCATCACGAGCACGCAGTGGTCTCGCTATACACGCGCCCGAGATAACGGGCATATTGACTACGTGGAAATGGCGCAGAAGTGCGACTCCTATTACCAGGGCGATCAGTGGGACGCGTTCGACGTAGCAGAACTCGATGCAGAAGGCCGCCCAGCGTTAACCGTGAACACGATACTGCCAACGGTAAACACCATACTAGGTGAGCAGTCCAGCCGACGCGCTGATATACAGTTCAAAGCACGCCGCCGAGGCACAGAAGACGTTGCACACACCCTAACCAAACTGTACATGCAGATTGCTGATAACAATAAACTCGACTGGGTTGAGCAGCAGGTGTTTAGTGACGGCTTAATCATGGATGGCCGTGGTTACTTTGACGTACGCATTGACTTCTCAGACCACATCGAGGGCGAAGTACGCATCACGGCTAAAGACCCGCTCGACATTATTATCGACCCGGATGCTAAAGATGCAGATCCAAAGACTTGGAATGAAGTGTTCGAAACTAAATGGATGACGCTCGATGAGATAGAAGAGCGGTACGGCAAGAAGAAAGCCGAACAGTTGCGGTTTATCGCTGAAAACGGCAACAGCTACGGGCCAGACTCCGTTGAGTACGAAGAGCAACGTTTTGGCGACACAGAAAACCACGACGGTTATTTTGGCGCAGGTACACCCGGAGAAGACGACTACCGCAACGTCAACGCGCTGCGGATTATTGAGCGTCAGTATAAGAAGCTCGCTAAAGTCACCTGTTTTATTGATCTTGAGACTGGAGACCAGCGAGAGGCACCCGAATCGTGGGGCGACGCGAAGAGTAAGAAGTTCGCGACTAAGTACAATTTAGAGCTCTACACGAAAATGAAGAAGCGCGTGCGCTGGACAGTGACGTGCGACAAGGTCGTGCTGCACGATGAGTGGTCGCCTTATAAAGAGTTTACCCTCGTGCCTTACTTCTGTTATTTCAGACGGGGCCGACCCTTCGGCGTAGTGCGAAACTTGCTATCGCCTCAAGAACAGCTGAACAAGATCGCGTCCCAGGAACTTCACATCGTCAACACGACCGCAAACAGCGGTTGGATGGTAGAGGCTGGCTCACTTGTTGGTATGACTGCCGATGATCTCGAAGAGCATGGCGCTGAGACCGGTTTGGTGCTGGAGTACGCGCGCGGTACGCAGCCTCCATTGAAGATACAGCCTAACCAAATCCCCACAGGTCTTGATCGCATCGCGCAAAAAGCAGCAGCGAACATCAAAACTATATCAGGCGTGAACGACTCTATGCTCGGCACAGACAGCGCCGAAGTATCAGGTGTTGCGATTCAAGCTAAGCAGAATCGTGGCGCGATCATGATCCAAGTGCCGCTGGATAACTTACGCAAGACCCGCCAATACTTAGCCGAACGCGTACTCGAGCTGGTACAGGTGTTTTACAGCGAAGAGCGCGTCATCAAAATCACCAACGAAGACGACCCGATGAAGCCCCGCGAGGACATGGTCATCAACCAGATGACGCCAGAAGGCGAGGTGATAAACAACCTTACGCTAGGCGAGTACGACGTGATAGTCAGCACTGCACCTGCGCGGGACTCATTTGATGAAGTGCAGTTCGCTGAAGCTATTAGCCTGCGCCAAGCTGGTGTCATGGTGCCCGACGACGCTATCGTTGAGTACAGTCACTTATCCAGAAAAGCAGAGTTGGCTAAACGCATCCGCACAATGACCGGGCAAGAGCCGCCGACTCCAGAGCAGGCTGAAGCCATGCAGCAGCAGCAGCAGCTTGAGATGAGTCAGATACAACTTGAGCTGGCGAAAATGCAGGCTGAAGTGATGAAGATGCAGTCTGAGACAGAGCTGAATGACGCTAAAGCAGAAAGCACCGACGCCGATATTCAGATCCGTATGGCAGAGCTGCAGACGAAACTCGACATGAACCGCGAACAGTTACAGCTACGACGTGACCTGTCAGGCGAGACTAACGCCATACGACAGTCCCAGGCACAAACGTCCGCTGCTACAAAAATTGCGACTACTGCAATGCAACAAGCGAAAAGTAGTAACCCACCACCACCTAAAACCACCCCCAAGGAACAACAATAGGAGTTCTACATGAGTGACAAAAAACCAGACGCCGTTTTTGACGGTATGCCCGGCGCAGAGCAAGATTCTGAGCTACAAGATGACCGCCTTGATTTCAACGCGCTCGATGCGATGGCTGAAACGCCAGAAAGCGACGAAGAAGAAGTAACGCAAGCCGAGCTCGAAGAACCTGAAGCCAAAGAAGCCGAGGCCGAAGAAGAAGCCGAAGCCGAAGAAGAAGCCGAAGAAGAGCTACCCGAAGCCGCCGAGCTTGAGGAAGAAGAACCAGAACCAGAAGCCGAAGAGCCGGTAGCCGAAGAAAAACCCGCTACTAAACCTATGGTTCCAAAAGCACGCCTCGACGAAGTGTTAGCTAAGCAAAAAGCACTGCAGCAGCAGCTCGACGCGATTAACGCCGCTAAAGAAGCGGAAGAAACCGCGCCCGAGACGTATGAGTTCGACGAAAAAGAACTCGAGTACCAGACGCTTGTGTTAGATGGTGAAACCGACAAGGCAGTAGCACTGCGACGCGAGATACGTGCGGCCGAGAAAACGCAAATCGAACACGACATGCGAAAAGAGATGTCGGAGACGGTACAGAACGATCGCCAAATGACAGCCCTTCAAACTGCAGCTAATGCGGTTGCCGAGACCTACCCAACGTTTAACCCGAACGCACCTGAGTTTAACGAGACGCTTACTAACGAAGTTGTTACGTTACGTAACGCCTTTATTACGAACGGCGAGAACGCGGTCGATGCGCTCGGTAAAGCCGTAAAGTTTGTCGTTATGGAGAACAGCCTCGACGCACCGGCTGATACTGAAGCCCCTACAAAAACCGTAAAAAAACCGGTTGATGAAGTGGCTAAAAAACGCGCGCAAGTTAGTAAGAAGTTAAAAGCTGCCGAATCGCAGCCGCCCGCCCTACCAGGTGAGAGCGCTGCTAACCACGGCGAAAAAGGAGTGGATCTGAACACTATGACGGAGGACGAGTTTAACGCGCTGCCTGCTTCAACATTGAAGCGACTACGCGGCGACATCGTATAGCACTACTAGTTAGAGCCACCCAAATTAAGAGAGGTTGTTATGGCAGATATACAAGACATTACAAACCACGCCGAGTTTCAATTTAGTAACACGGCAGCCGATGACTTGTACTACGCGATTTACGATGTAATAGCCAAAGCCGCAGAAAACGGCAATGTCTCACCCACAGAAGTTGTTGGGGTTTTGGAGTGGCTCAAAACTACACTAGTTATAGCCAACACTGAGTTCGAGGAGAGTTAAATCATGCCAACTAAGAAAGACCCACGATTAGCCAGAGCAGGAGTCTCAGGCTACAACAAGCCTAAACGTACACCCAGCCACCCTAAAAAGTCTCATGTTGTTGTGGCTAAACAAGGTGACACTATTAAGACGATTCGTTTTGGGGAGCAGGGCGCAAGCACGGCTGGCAAACCCAAAGCAGGGGAGTCGGCTAAGATGACAGCGAAACGCAAATCGTTTAAGGCCCGACATGGTAAAAATATAGCTAAAGGCAAGTTATCAGCGGCTTATTGGGCCGACAAAGCTAAGTGGTAATAAAAAACGCTTCAATGGTTTGCAGACAGATATTAGTGGTGCTAATATCCGCTTGAACACTCGTACACCGCTACGATATGCGGTCGGCCCGTAGCCGTAAAAAACGTATCCCTCGCCTGCACAGGCGTAAAACTTGTCGAGGTCGTCCCTCGTTAATAAGCGCTAGTTCGTCGCCCTACGATACGGGGAACGGATTAGCCGCTCCTTAAGTCGGCTAAAAAACTGTGGCGTTTTGCCACGCACTTTTATTCGATTACTTTTTGGAGTTCTATCTCATGGCTTTAACAAACTTCGCTACTTTGAACGACAACCAATTAACAGCATGGTCACGCGATTTCTGGAAAACCGCGCGCAACATGTCATTCATCAACCAATTCGCTGGTAGCGGTTCAAACGCTATGGTTCAGCGCGTGACCGAACTGACTAAAAGTCAAAAAGGCACACAAGCGGTTATCACATTACTCGCCGATATGACGGGCGACGGTATCACTGGTGACCACCAGTTAGAAAATAACGAAGAAGCACTTCGCGCATACGATCAAGTTATTAAAATCGATCAGTTGCGCTTTGCTAACCGTTTGGCCGGTCGTTTAACAGACCAAAAAACAGTAGTTAATTTCCGTGAGCAGTCTCGCGACGCACTAGCCTACGCTATGGCTGATCGTATCGACCAGTTGGCATTCTTGACTTTATCTGGTGTTGAATACACCTATAAAAACAATGGTGGCACACGTCCTACTAATACTGCTGTAGCTGGGGGTGCTTTATCTAGTCTTGACTTCGCCGCCGTAACTGACCCAACTTCTAAGCGTAGCTTAGTCGCCACGGGAACTGGACTAGACGCGGGTATCTCAGACACCCTCACTAACGCCACCCTAGGTGAAACAAACACCCTAGGTTATCGCACGATTGTTGAGACTAAGGCCTATGCTAAAGACCATTATATCCGAGGCATTCGCTCTTCAGGTAACGAAGAAATCTACCATATGTTTGTGACCCCACAACAGATGGCAGGCTTGAAACTCGACTCTGAGTTCCTAGCTAACGTCCGTAACGCGGGTGTACGCGGTAACTCAAACTCATTGTTCTCAGGCACGTCGAGCGTGTTAGTTGACGGCGTCATGATCCACGAGTTCCGCCACGTGTTTAACACAAGTGGCGCTGCTGACGGCTCTAAATGGGGCGCAGGCAGTGCCATAGACGGTGCACGTGCATTGTTCTGTGGTGCTCAAGCTCTTGCTATGGCCGACATCGGCTTACCTACCATCGAAGAAGAAACATTCGATTACGGTAACCAGCACGGTATCAGCATCGGTAAAATCTTCGGTTTCTTAAAGCCCGTGTACAACAGCGACGTTGATGTAGGCGAACAAGATTTCGGTGTTATCACTCTCGATACTGCATTCTAAGTATCTTTCTTAAGTCCCCCTCTTCGGAGGGGGTTCTTTTTAATATATATATAGAGGTAGCTACCGTGGGATCTACAGTACATCGAAAGAGAGTATTAGCAAATGCACGCGCTTCATATAAAAAAGCCAAAGCCGCACGCGCGAAAAAAGTAAAAGTAGTAGAAAGTAAACCAGCCAAAAAAGTCGTTAAAAAAGTCGTTAAAAAAGTCGTTACAAAAGCCAAGCCTGTAAAAGAGGCACCTATTGGTATAAGAAAGCCCGCTAAAAATCGAACTAACACTATCGAAGGCAAGCCGGGCATAGCGAGACCGTCCAAAAACCAGGCGAAAAACAACAGCCTGTTTGATATGACAGGAGCAAATATCAAAGATACAACGAAAGGTAACAACGAAGCCGTTAAAAAGAACAACATACGAGCTAAATACGGCGGTGGCAGTTCTACAACCACTAAGAAAGACGCTGAAAAAAATAAACGCGGATACTCACGAGCGAGAACACGACCAACAACCACTAAGAAAGCCAGCGAGAAAAATAAACGCGGGTACTCACGAGCGAGAAAACGATGAAAATAGTCAGTGATGTTTTTCTAAAAGTAAACAGCTCATCAGGGCACAGCATCGCGTTACAGCCGCACCAGCCTGTAGAAGTCAGCGATGTTATGGCCAGCATAGCAATCTCTAAAGGCGCGCGAGCCTACCAAGAGCAAAAGGTAGAAGCGAAACCTAAAGAGGAAGCCGAAGCGGCGTCTCTTGAAGATACGCTAGCGCAGATTATGGAGGACGGCGACCCGAAAAATTTTAAAGCAGACGGCAGCCCAAAAGCAGCAGCAGTGAACAACGCGATGGGTAAAACTGTATCAACCCAAGAGCGCGAAGCTGCGTGGGAATCAGTACTCAATTCGTAGAGGTTCAAAATGGCAGTTACAGTAAACAGCGTAATAGACCGAGCGCAGATAACTTTACAAGATACTACAGGCGTTAGATGGCCAGTAACAGCCGAACTAGTATCCTGGGTTAACGACGCGCAACGAGAAGTATCGCTAATGAAGCCTGACGCTTCTGCAGTCAACGCGACTATCACGCTGGTAGCAGGTA
>Ga0208134_1002009_pt1 | contig 11237 bp, 13 predicted proteins | sample VirMetDEL_Mar_31_FD_184515 | JGI IMG/M metagenome (GOLD analysis project Ga0208134, IMG submission 184515) | Aqueous microbial communities from the Delaware River and Bay under freshwater to marine salinity gradient to study organic matter... | ecosystem: Environmental > Aquatic > Marine >... | reverse complement strand
TTTTTATATTGCAATAATTTATCTTTATAATATTCTAATGCTGTTATTTCATCTCCATCATTAATTGCAACATCAATAAAATTAGATTTAGGCAATATGTTATATTTACCAATAGGGGATTTTATCATTCTATCTGAATATATTTTTCCATTTTGTTTAATATTACCTACATATAATCTGCTATTTGCAACAACTGATGCTTTGTAATTGCATGTAAGTTCATTATCGTTTAATTCTTGAGATACTAATGTTTGAGATTCATAGCTATCAACTTCATTGTAATTTAATATTTTTTCTCTTGGTATATCATATTCATAACATTGATTTCCTTTATCATTAACTCCTGTTGAAGAATAATTTGATGTTGTAGAGAATATTTTATTTTTATCTAAATCAATATAAAATTGTAAATACCATATATCAGAATTATTATCTTTCATATAATATTTTAATTTTTTTCTATATTCATCTTTAGCTACATCATAACCAACATAAACAGTAACATATGGACATTGGCCTGCAGTTATAGCAGATGTTTCTGCAACAGCTGTAACTCCTATATTGTCATCGTTAATATTAATTGAAGATTCTTCATCAAAAATATTAACTGAAGATACTCCAAGTTTATATATTCGTTCTTCCCATCCAAATGCAGTTGAACCTTGTGGAGCAGCAAATTTAAAATTAACTTTTGTTAAACTAGATTGCGAAGCTGACATTCCATCTGTTTCAGGAGTCCAATTTGTATTATAGTAATAAGAATTAATACTTGAAAATATAACTCTATCATATCTTGGAAAATAAAAATCAGAATCACTTAGTTCTGAGTTCATGCAATCATTTAATCCACCAATACCAGGACGATTTGGATAATAAACATGAAATTTAATTAATATATCATCTGTATATAATATATTATTATTTTCTGTAAAATCAATAATAGCTTTAAATTTCTTAGAACCTTTTATGTGCCTATTACTACCTGCACCTTCTTGAGTTTCATCCCATGGCCATGTATCAGAATATAACCATGGCGTTACGTCTGTTTCTTCTTTTAAATCAATAGGATTTCCATTCATATCTTCAAATTTAGCTATAGACTCTAAATCCATTAGTGTTTTTTGTCCCATAATAAGGTCTTCTTTTTCAGTACTTCCTATAGTACTCCCACCAAATAAAGCATTTCCATCTTTTCCTGCTGTTATTTCAAAATATGGGTGATATGTTTCATTTAAATAATCATCATCACCATTTCTATATGCACTTGAAAATTCATAATTAAATACCATTTCAATTCTACCAAGTTTACCTGTAGTAAAAGTACCAATAACACTGCCTGCGTCATTTGAAGTTCCATCATTACCAGCAAAAGCAAGATAAAAAGGACTTGTTTCACTTAAAAATCCTTGACTATCTGCAAGACTTGTTTGAGCTGCAACTTTAGTTAATTCAGTTGTTCCATCTGATAAATATAATTTTTCATCTTCATAATTATTACTAACATCTACATAAGATAAAATTCTTCCAAGCGTATTTAATTTATCACATTCCCAATTTGTTGCTGTTGCACTTGCTCCATATTTTTGAACACCACTTGCAAATGTATAAGAATTCATATAAGAAAGAGCAGGAAATGGTTGAGTGTTTAAAGCATTATCACCACCTGCACTTGTAATTAAAGGTGGAGCTTTAGATAAAGCAGAATCTCTTGTTCTCCATCCATTAATTATTTTTTCAGAACCTAATTGATTTTTGTTTAAATAATAAAATATTTTATCTTTGTTTCCTGATTTAAAATTAGCATCTGATATTTTTAAAAAACCATTAATATAATTATAAACAGGTTTCATATTTTTACCATTCCAAATTAAATCATTTTCTATCCAATTGTTCATATTAGATGAATAAATATTAATTTTAGAATTTGTAGATGTATTATCATTTAAAAATATTAAATTATCTGTTTCATTCGTTTCTAATCTTATTGAATCAAAATAAATTGTTTGCGAATCAGATGCTCCTGTAGCAGATGTTTGATTTCCATATGTTCCTGCATTTAGATTTAAAACCCAATCAGTTGCATCATTGTATTCAGAAGGTATTTTAAATTTAAATTGATATTTATTCCATTGTGTTGCTTCAGATGAATAAGGATTACCTTTTCTTATATTATTTGCTATGGATAATAAATCAGGATATGATTTTTTTAATGTAACAGCATCAAACTGTGCAGTTTGGGATGCTGCTCTGTTTGCAAATAAAATTCTTAAAGTTCTATTACCACCGCCATTATTAGGAACAAAAAACTTACAAGGTTTTGGAATTCCATTATTTGTGTTTTCTCCAATAATTTTATATGTGCTAAGACTACCTGTATTTTCAAGCGGTGTCCATGTTATAAGTGGCGTAGCTAAATCATCATCATCTGTTGTGTCTACTACAGAATAATATATTCCTCCTGCATTTGAAGAATATGCAAAAAACAATTCAAACCATTGATTTCCATGAACAGTTATTACATCTGATTTAACATAACCATTAGGAACAAAAGCTGAATCATTTGAATTTCCAAGTGCATAAGTTCCAGCTGATATTAATTTACCACTAGTTCCATTTCCTCCATATTGATTTGATGAAGATTCTGCTGTAAAAGCTACATTTGTGCCTGCATCTACTTCACTCCAATTTGAAGCATCCCCAGTACCAAATCCTCCATTTGCAACATAATTTGTAGTAAGACTATCTGCATAATCATGAGTTGATTCTACTCCTGATAAAAATGTTGGCCCAGTATTTGATTCAAATAAATACAACCCAGTATTTGTTCCATCTGTTACGCTATCTGAATATAATTGTACAAATGGCACTCTTTCTCCATAAGAAGTACCTTGTGCACCATATCCATAATACCTTGCTTCAGCTTTACAATAAAAACATAAAAGATATTCAACGCCAGCTTTTAGTGTTGTTGCTCCTATAGTTGTAGAATCAGTATCATTAGCAGAAAATGTTTCATCTGTTTTAGGATTATATGTAACAAAACCTAATGGCTTAGTTTGATTAGTGGTTATTCCTGAAACCTCTGTTCTTAAAAAATATTCACTATATTCATTATATGAATTTATATTGTCATGCCAAGATTCACCTGCTTTATCAATATAATCTGTTGAGCCTTGATTTCCAAACACAGAACCATCTCCTACCCATTTGAATATTTTATATGTTGAAGAATTTGTTGCATCTGTTACTAAAACAGAATCTAATCGAGCTTTATTTGTAGCTCCATCATAATCTACGATTCTTCTAACTTGGCCTGCTCCATCACCGCTAGATATTAATATAGAATAATTATTATAATAATCGTCTTTACTGTGACCTAAATTAGTTGTATTTACATGATATGAAGATAAATCTTGAAGTTGTATAACAGGATTAGTATCAAAAGGACTTCCACTATGAGAGTCTGCATAACTTTGAACAGTTCCTTCTTCATATGAATTTTCAAATTCACCATCTATAATACTTGTAGAGTAATCAACTCCTGTAGCAAACAATCCATATCCTACTTGAAAATTTGTATTACTATGAGGGAGTCCATAGATATGTTCTACTAATGAACCCCCTATTTTTAAAATACCTGCTTGAGATGATGTTACATTCCAAAATTGTGAAAATTCTGTATCTTCTATATCCCTTGCATCAGAATAACAATTTAAACCACCAGAAAAATCTTTTATCTCAAGAGTTTGTTTTGCCACTATTTACCTTTTATTTTATCAACAATAGGTTTTAATACCATGTCCCAAACTAAATCATCTTTTTTAGATGGACTTAATTTAATTACTTTTTCTACTACATATAGAGCTAATAAAACATATTCCCAATTAGCTGTAATAAATGACATCATTATTTTTCTCCTTTTTTTGTTTTGCTTTTAGCTTTACAACCACAACCTGTACATACTAAATCAACTTTAGGATGTGAGTTTTTTTCTAATGCTTTAATTCTTTTTTCATGATTACTAGCAATCTCTTTATCAGAAGCTTTTTTAATAGCTTTCATTACTTGCTTAATAATTATATTTATTATAAATTTTTGTCCTATCATTTAAAATTCCCAATCTTCATCATCATCTATATACATCTCAAATATTTCCCATTTTCCTAACCACCATAATCCTCCAACAAAGACTATCACAAAACCTAATATGAAATAGCCTAAACCAATCATTACTAGCCTTTAATCTTAGCATAAAACGTCATTAAAGCTAATATTATAGCAAAGCTTAATGATATAAATGTTAATATAGGGTTTAAAACGTCTAGAATGCCTATTACTGTTGATAAAAAGCTTGTGCTTATACCTATCTCAGGGTAAGCACTTAAAACCCTTAATGTGTCCTTCATTTTTTCTCCTTGCAATTATCCCATTTTTTTAAGTCAAGCATTGGTAATGGCTTTTCTATTGTATGGTCTTTCAATTTAATGTTTTGTATTGACAATTTATTTCCGCCTTTAATATATGGTTTTCCATCTGCATCACATCCAACATCATAAACAAATACTGTGGTTTTCCATAATGATATTCTTGTTATTCGTGCAGGTCTGCCATTTAAAATTATTGTATCGTCTACATTAAGGTCGTTTCCAGCCATAGTTTTTAAACCTTCGATTGCAGATTCTATGGTACTTTTTCCTAAAAGAAATAGAAATGCTCCTATTAACATCCATCCATACTCCCCTATCAGATGTTCTATTGTTTCTTTTTCCATTATTCTCCATTATTTATTACCATCAAGATACTGACCCCATAAAGAAGTCTTTCCATCAATTATTTCTAAAACATGAACTATATGGTCTCCATTTTTAAAAAAATCTATTATAGCCAGTGCATGATTCCAGTTAGTTAAATTACCTCTTAACCAATCTTCATCTTTTTTAATGTCTTTTAAACATCCCATGCTGTAGCCACTCATTGTTCCTTTAACTCCAGTATCAGTATATCTTTGTAGGTCATGTGTATGTCCATACATAATATTGTCTTTGTAAGAGCTAAGATGTGCTTTTGCATGATGCATTCCAGTTTTATGTCCGTGTGTAAAATTTAATTTTCCTATTCTTAAAAGTTTTCTTCTATTATAAGGATGGTATTTATATCCACGTTCTTTTATTCTTAATGCATTTTGAGTTTCATAATGGCTAAGATAAGGGTATCTTACTACAAAATTGTCCAACCATACCTCATGATTACCTTGAACAAAATGTCGAATATTACATTCAACTTTATCTAAAGATTTATCAATTATGTCCATTCCTTTATTTACATCTTTGACATCTTTATCTAACAAAGGAATTAAGTCTTCCATTGTTTTTTTATTTCTACCTTTCCAGTAATGATTACTGAAATGTTCCCATTCGCCTGTGTCACCTAAATCTACGTATATTGTAGGTTTAACTATTTCAATAACTTGACACACTATATTTATTGCTTTTTTGCAATGAAAAGGAAAATGTTTATCAGGAGTAACTACTGCTCTGTTAACAATACCTTTGTTTAACTTTGCCATTCTAACCTCGTTTTATTTCAAAAAACTACTTACCGCTTAACTTCTTTTTCAAAGTTTTCATATTATTCCTTGTTTAAATTAAATGATATTTAACTGTCATTTGCGCTGTTATATCACTTGTTCCTTCAGTATTTTCTACAAAAGCTAAAATTACTTTTCCAGAATTAACTGAAGATGAATCAATAACCATATTTGATTGTTTTATAGTTGGTGCACTTGTACCTCCAGATTGTATTACGCTTGAACAATGAGCTAGTAATGCACCTGATGATAAATCTCCTATATTTGTATTATTATCAAATGTATAAGAATATAAATGATAATCTAAATCATGAGCACCATCACAACCACTTAAAATACTTACCTCATCAATATATATATTATCTGTTAAATACCAATAACACATTATAAATTGTTTCCAATTTGCACCTTGAGCACTAATATCCAAAGATGTAGCTGGGTCAGTTCCTGTTCCAAAAGCATTATCTCCAGTAATACTACTACTAGAATATTGAAATCCTAACAACATTGGATAATGTGTATTTTGGGCTACACTTAAATCATATAAATTAAATTGTTTATATAATGTAACTCCTCCAACTGTATTTGTTCCAGTTGAACCTGCTTTTGTATTTGCGTCAGTTGTCCATGATGTTGAATTATATGCCATATTATAACCTCGGTACAGATAGAGCTCTCACTCCACTTTTTCTTGATGGATATTGTCTTATTGTTTTATCATACATTGTTTTAAAATATTGAGCTCTTTGTAAATCACCTGCGTCTTCAAACATTCTTGATTTTATATAACACACTACAGCAGAATGCAATCCTGAATCTAAACCACCTGTAGTTTTTAAATCATGAGTTTGTGAGTTAATAGTTTCATATTTAGAAGAATATGTTATTCTTAATCCTCCAGTCACATCAGAGCCTTGATAAGAATCGTATTTTTCTTTTGTTCTTTCTCCAGTTGTTGATGTTGTATCTTCACATACAATGGCTATTCTTTGGTCATCATTATACCATGCAAAATAATTATTTGGATATGTTCTTTTATTTGTTGCCATAATTTTCCTATTTTAATGAATCATCAGATGATTCTGTATCTTCTTTTAATAATTTATGTGCATCTGCTAATTTTGGTATCATTACATATCTATCATTAGTATCTAATATTTCAACTCTTTTAACACCAATAACATTATCTTCTAATTCATACCATCTTTTCTTTTCTTCTAAATTAGTTGTAGATGAAACACTGTAATTTCTTTTATTTGAAGCAATATCATCTAATGCATCATTTATTAATTGAAACATGTATTGCTCTGATTGTCTTCCAAATAGTTTTTCTATTTGTTCTATAATATTTTTAGCTGTCATTATTTAGCTCCTTGTTGTGCCTTTGGTATTCCTTGAGCTGCTAACATAGCAATTCCTTTATCATAATCTTGTTTTAAAGATGATATAATTGGGGCAAACAATTCAGGGTCTTCTTCATTAGTCATTAAAAATTCAGTTGCTTTTATTGATGCATATAAAACTACTAAATATTCCATTTCATTTGGAAAATTAGCAATAGAATCGTCTGTATTAGCAACTGTTGGGTCTGCAACAACATAATAAATACCAGAAGATGAAGCTGGCAATATATTAATTTTATTTCCTTCTACATAATATACAGGGTCTGTTGCTGATGCAAATTCTATACTTGATGAACTTGAAGCTTTATGTTTATCCATTGGTCTTATTTGTCTACATTCAACACTACCTGCATACACACTACCTAATTGCCCAGTAATCATTGTTTCTGCTTCTGAATTAGCTGCATTTGAAGTAAATGTTTGTTTAGAATAACAATATTCTTTTAAGTTGGGAGGTAAAATATTTGTAACTTCTCTTGTTCCATCTTGAAGCCATTGAGTTAAAGCATTATCATCTCCCACATCTCCTACTAAATCTTCAATTTGAGTTTTAAAATTAGCCATTATCTTTTATTCCTATCTGCTATATCTGCATCCATTGTTGTTTGACTAAACTCAACTTGTGTTTGTCCACTCCAAGTTTTTCTCATATTAATACCATCTGATATATTAATTCTTGTTCCAAACACATATCCACATTTACATATATGGTCATCATTAGCTTTAAAGTCTATGCATTTTTTACAAGAGTTACAATAGTATGTTCTATTTCTTTTCATAAATTACCTTTAATTTAATATAATTATCCCTCACTTACAAATGTATCACTAGCAGCTAAAACTTGCGCTTCTGACTTAGTTAATACACTAAAATTAGGATATGCTTTATTATCTCCTAATGCTATAAGCTCTGATAATACTCCATTTTTCATAGACCATTCACCTTTGATAAGACAATATGCTTTATCATGTGAATATCTTGGAGCGCCTACTTTACCTGCAAATATAATATCATTCCAAGTAGGAGATGATTTATAAGTAATATCTCCAGTATCCTCATCAACTGATTCTACTATTGGATATAGTTCTTTTATTTTGGTACCAACAGCACTATCATATGCACTGCTTGGTAGACAAAAATACATTTCATAATGTGCCATTATCTGTGACTCCTTTTACCTGCGTTATAATTTCTTTTTACTTCTGCTGCTGTTAATATATCACTATAAAAATTTAAATCATCTATTTGACCATCAAAATGTCTAATAAAATCAGCTCTATTCCCTACATACATATCATGTCCAGAATCATCAACAATAGTGCCACTTCTAGTTTCGTCTTCAGAGCTATCTACTAATACACCATTTACATATATTAAAGCTGCATTTCCTGTTGCACTACCATCATAGGTTACAGAAATATAATTCCACTCATTTAAAGTAATATCTCTATTATCAGTTGTAAAATTACAAATACCACTTGAACTAAATTTAGTTGCATAAACTAGTTTACAAGTATCAGAACTAAATGCTTGTATATAACAATAATGGATACCACCTTTTTCAAAAATTCTACCATAATCTCCTCCACCCATATCTGTGGGGTAAATCCAAGCAGAAAAACTTCCACCATCTGCTGTTATATTATCTGTATCAAGACCCTTTCTTATAAGATTATAGGATTGATTGTAATCTAAATTTAAACTATTAATAACCCTTTGTCTATTCATTAGAAATCCTTGAGAATCTCTTGTAGCATCTGCTCCTGCTGTGATTAACATTGTTTCACTAGCAGTTACAGTACCATTATTACTATAATCATCAGACAAATCTGTCCAAGTAGCAAGTCCATTATTTCTAAAATATCCTTTTAAATTAGTGCTTGCTGAAATAGCTTTTGAATGAATAGTTGCATCTAAAGCTTTACCATCATTATATAATTCATTTATTTCTGCTTGTGTTAATGCTACTCCCCATATAGATACTTCTGTTATAGAACCAGGGAATTCATAAGTAGTAGCCATAGAATCTTGCCCTATTTTTGCATTAGTTGTTACAGAAATGTCTGAAGAAGTAAATGATGTAGTTGTTGAGTCTTGTTCTCCATTTATATAAAGTTTCATTGTTGCATCATCATAAGTATAAACTATATGATTCCATTCTCCTATAGAAACAGCTGCACTACTAGTACATGTTGCTCCATTAAATTTTACAAATATTTTTTCACTACCACTAATTGTTGCTAATATTCCATCATTACCTGAATCTCTATTAGCAAACCAACATTTATGTGAAGCATTATCTTCACTTAAATAAATCCAAGCACTTACAGTAATAAGATTATGATTGTAAGGGTCAGACAATTGAACATAATCACTTTCCCCATTCCACCAAGCTAATTGATTATAAGATTGTAATGCTGTTTGTGGTATATCAAGTTGTTGGTCTGCATCTGTCCAACCTGATGCTACGCCTACTTCTTTAACTGATACATCGTCTATTGTAAAAGTAGTAGTTGCATTATTATCACCAGTAGATTGATAAATTAATAATGCAGATGAATTAATAGCCACAATATCTGCATAATATTCTTGTTCAGTTGTATCTATTGTACCACCAGTACTACCATCACTAGCTCTAACAATATTTGCTGCATAACCTCCAATTGAAATATTAATATCAGGAGTTGTTTTTCCAGCTGTATTGTCTAATTTAACAGATATTCTGTATTTTCTACCAACTACTATTGGATGCGCTCCACCTGCACCATCTATTAAATTTAAGGCTAATTGACATCCTTCATTACCACCATCTCCAGCTGTGACTACAGTTAATTTACCACTTCCATCATCTGTAAAAGTAGTAGGAGAGCCATAGCTAGTCCAATCAGAAGTGGCTGAAAAATCTCTATTCTTAGAGTCAGTTATCTGCTCATCACCATAAAATACAGTTGTTGCATGATTTTTGTTGTTTACAGGCTTGAGAGATACATAAGATATAGTAGCATCAAAAGCATTTGTTGCAGTAGAATAAATTTCTATATAATTAGAAGCATCTGCATTACTACTAGCTGTAAAATATTTAACTGTATTATTCTCAGTACCAGTTATTCCATTACGAGTAATACCTGCACTACTTCCAACTGGATTATTCATTACATTAAGAGCAAAAGCACCTGAATGCACAGTAAATGAATATTCTAGTCTATATGTTTTTCCTGCTGTTAGAACAAAAGGATTAGTATGAAAACTTTGATAAGCACTACCTAAATCATTACTACCATTACTAACAATTCTTATACCATCAGAAGACGCAGTAACACTATCATATTGATAGGTTGCATGATGAGTCCACCCATTTAAGGTAGTACCTGCTGTTATTGCTTGATTTCCAATAGTAGTTAAATCTGTTGTTGTTAAAAGTTCATCACCCAACCCTGTATTTGAAGCATCAAGTATATATGATTGTTTTCCTCTATGTCCATCATTCATTGGATACCATAGCTTAAGATTAAAGTTTGTTAATGATGTACCACCTCTATTTAGAGCTAATTGTTCAGGGTTTGCGTAATCAAAGGCCACATCAGCTGCTGTCCAAGATGTATTCCATACTTGCATATCACTCATCATTCCATTAAAAAATCTATTAGTGCCTTGGCTTACTGACCCAATTCCATCAAAATAACCTTCTGTATGAGTTCCAACTCCAATAGCTGGAAAATCACCGCCAGTATCTTCTAATCCATTAATATAAACTCTATAATCTCCTCCAGAACCATTTCTTTTAAAAACAAAAACTACCCTATACCAAGTATTATATTCTATTACCTTACCAGTTTGAAGCCAATTAACAACTGGTGCATACCACGAAATTTTTGGTGTACCATTATATATACACGGATATGTTGCAGCAGCATTACCATCCCATATATTTTGTATATTACCAGTATCACCATAGCAATTCATCCAACCTACAGCTGTAAACTCTTCTAAGTTTCCTGTTGAAGTATATGTTAAATAATCAGTAGACCCATCAAACTCTAATGCTCTACCTGAATATATTTGTCCATGATTATTGTTACCAGAGGTATCTAATGCTCTGGCTTTTGTTGGTTTTTCTATTGTTTGTATAGTAGCAGCCATTATGATAATTTCCCTGTTGTTCCACCTAATCTTTTTAAAGATATATCTGTCATATTAAAATTAATAACATCTGATGAATGCCAAGTTCCAATTTGAAGGAATGATTC